>Ga0316204_10000521_pt1 | contig 140673 bp, 140 predicted proteins | sample 6monrhotite_MG_2_FD_205661 | JGI IMG/M metagenome (GOLD analysis project Ga0316204, IMG submission 205661) | Microbial mat bacterial communities from mineral coupon in-situ incubated in ocean water Damariscotta River, Maine, United States -... | ecosystem: Environmental > Aquatic > Marine >... | reverse complement strand
ACTGTAGCTCGATGGGAATAATATTTCCCTTTGGCTGATAAGGGGAATCTTTATACCATGCTTGGGCATACAAGGCTTCAAACGTAGCGCGAATTTGACCATCTTCCATGCGATGGCTTGCGCCATAATTTGCCTCAAGCTCCTTAAGCAGCCGACGACCATAGAGGCCACCAGAGCGGCCAGAAATTGCAGAGGATGATGCTCCCAAGCCTTTAAGTTCACGCACCAGTGCCATGACATTGGGGTAAGTGAGTGTAAATAAATCACTATCAATGACGGGTAACTCAATAGGTAGTTTATTAAGCTCATCACCCAAGGACATGACATCTGGAAAGGGTAAAACATGCCCCGCTTTGCGGCTCTCGGGACTTGTTGCGAGTTCAGCCAATGATTGGCGTAACTCGGCAAGTGTGCGGCGACCAAATGTGGCGAATAACATCAAACCACCTGGTGCAAGGACGCGGCGCATTTCAGCAAGCATATCGCCCGGATTGGCAACCCACTGCATTGCTAAATTTGATGTGACCAAATCAAATGATGCATCGGCAAAGGGCAAAGCGCAGCCATCAGCAACACAATGATGACGTTTACCATGCCAAGGCAGCCGTATTTTATGTTGCTTGCGAGTGTAGCGAACCATGGGCTCGGATAAGTCGAGAGCTGTGACCTGAGACTTTTTAAATTTCTGGCTTAGCAGACGCGTCACATAGCCAGTGCCGCAGCCAATGTCGAGAATGCGTTTAGGATCAATCTTGGTGAAATCCAAATGTGCGACAAGACGGTCACCAATTTCACGCTGCAACACAGCATGGTGATCATATGTTTCTGAAGCACTTGAGAAGGAGCGTTTCACATGTGGTCTGTGAATATGAGAGGTTTTTAAATCGTATGACACCATGACTCCAATAGGGAATGAAATGTTTCGGGTTGGGTTAAAAAAGGCGCATGCCCACAGCGTTTAAAGCGATACAGTGTGCTATGCGGAATATGTTTGGCAAGAAAATCACTGGCTTGCACAGGGATAATGGCATCATTTTCGCCGTGTGCGATCCACGTATCTTGTGTTATTTTGGCCACTTGCTCGCGTAAGTCCAAGGTATCCAATAATCGTAGTCCTTCTTGCATACCTTGTATGGAAGTTGATCCTTGGCGATTGATGGATGCGTGAGAAATGTTACTGAAGGTGCGGCGGTCAATGCCTTCACCATGCAGGATTAAGGAAAAAAAACGAGACATGGTTTTGCTTGCTTGTTGCTCAATGCCCTGTTTGAAACCTTGTAAAACTTCATTTGCACAGCCATGTAGCCAGTCTTTTTTTTGAGCAAAACAGGGGGAGCTGTTTAGCAATGCCAATGCTTTGATGCGTTCGGGGTATGCTAGGGCTAACTGCATACTGAGCATGCCACCAAGTGACCAACCAACCAATATGCAAGGCTCTGTAGGCAGCTGTGTTGCCAGTGCTTCAAGCCAGTTATCATGATCGGGCTCACCACCATGGCCCGGTAGATTTAAGAAACGTGCATGAGGGAATTGGGCTTGTTGCTGATGCCAAATTTGTTTTGATTGACCCCAGCCGTGAATAAATACCAAAGGGCTCATAGCAAAGCCTTCAAAGCGATGGCTAAATCTTCAATCTGTTCTGGTGAATGTGCAGCTGAAAGGGTGATACGCAAGCGAGATGTACCCTCTGGCACGGTAGGGGGGCGAATAGCGGGAATAAAGAAGCCAGTGTCACGCAATGTTTTTGAAGCTGAAAGTGCATCACCATCATTGCCAATGACGAGTGCTTGAATGGCAGTTTTTGAAGGTAATAAATTGAGTTCCGCAGTTTGATTGCGAAATAATTGTATATTATCTTGAAGTCTTTTTTGTAGTGAGCCTGTCTGAATAAGCTTGAGAGATGCAAGCATCGCAGCAGGCATGGCTGCGGGTAGTGCGGTGGAATAAATCATTGTGCGAAGGCATTGTCTAAGGCCTTCAATAAATTCATGCGTGCCAAGAATAAATGCTCCATAACCACCGAAGGCCTTGCCGAAAGTACCAACTTCCACCAAACGATCATGGCCTGCAATATCATAGGAAAGCCCGCGATACCCTTTGCCCATACAGCCTATACCGTGAGCATCATCCAATAATAAAAGTGTGTCGTGCGTTTCTGCCTGTGACAAAAGCTCTGGAACACCGGCGCAATCGCCATCCATACTGAATACACCATCGGAAATAATGATGCGTTTTTTTGCGGTGTTTTTCCCGAGCAGTGCTGATAATTTATCATAGTCCCGATGCGCAAAGCGGTGTGCCTTTGCACCTGATAAACGTACACCGTCTACCAAGGATGCATGGTTAAGTTTATCACAAAATACATGTGTATGGCGATCTGCTAAGGCTTGAATGAGACCAATATTAGCTAGCATACCCGAGCCGACAATGAGACTGGACTCGTAGCCTTTCCAGGTAGCGATTTCCTCTTCCAATTGATGCAGTTGCGGGTGATCTCCAGAAACAAGTCGTGATGCTCCACTTCCCATGCCATCCTTTTGAATAGCGTCAATGGCAGCCTCTTTGAGTTGAGGGTGGTTACGTAAACCCAAGTAGTCATTGGATGCGAAGTTTACCAGTGATTGCCCGGCCAAAATAATGTGGATGCCTTGCTGACTGGATGCCGCAAAGCGGCGCTGCCTATCTTGAGCGGTAGAATCGAACCACTGGCGAGAGTTATGTGAGGTGCCGGACATAGTGGGTATGCTGTAGGGCAATGGTTGACTGTCAACTAGATAAGAAGGTTAGGTTTACTATGGCGTAAGTTTGTGTGATGGTGACTTGTACTACGCGCAAGCATTTTCTATGCTGCGACCATGAACCTTATGCAGCGTGATACGCTTCTTTTATTGGCTTATTGTGGCCTTATTTTCTTTTTATCCTCACAGTCCAAGCTTATTGATACACCCTTGGATTTTCCCAATAAGGATAAGCTTGTACATGCTATAGCTTACGCCATGATGGGCTATGCTGCATGGTCAGCATTTCGGCACCACCTTGAAAAAGCGGCGCTGTTGGCAGTGGTGAGTGTGCTGTTTGCCTCCCTATACGGTGTGAGTGATGAGTTTCACCAATCTTTTGTGGAGGGGCGAAATGCAGATGTTTGGGACTGGTTGGCTGATACGGTGGGGGCAAGTTGTATGGTGGCAGTGTTGTATCGCAGACAGTTGAGAGCAGCTTAGAATGTCAGTAGCAAGTTTAAGCAAAGACTTTGTAGCACCCGATGCCTTGCAAGGCATTCCGCGGCAACAAACCAACCCGACACGTTGGCAAGGTGAGCAATGGGCTGATTTTGTTCAGGCATTGAAAAAAGAAGCGATAGATATTCGAGAAAAACGATTTGAAACAGGCGTGTATGTCACCGATGCGGGTGGGCTAGCGCATGGCTTGCCGCATGGTGTGGTGGTTGCGAAGAGTGCACAGCAAATATCGAACTTAATGATGCTTGCACAGCAATTCAAAGTGCCTGTAACCACGCGTGGTGGAGGCTTAACGACAGAAGGTGAATCGGTTGCTTTTGGCGGTGTATTACTGGATATGACAGGTATGAGCCGAGTTCTAAACGTGGATAAAAATGCGCTTAGCGTGCGCACACAAGCGGGTATCTTTTGGCACCATTTGGCTGAAGTCTTGCGCCGTGATGATTTGGATTACCTTTCCGCACCATTGAACCTTACATCATCGGTCGGCGGAACCTTGGGCGTGGGTGGCATTGATGTAAATTCATCCAAGTATGGCTGTAGTGCTGATCAAGCCTTGTCTTTGCAAGTCGTGACTCCAACAGGGGAGATTGTCGAATGCTCAGATGATGAAAATTCAGACTTGTTTGAGAGAGTTATTTTGGGTTACGGTCAGTTTGGTATTATTACCGAAGCGACATTGAAAATTCGTTTATACACACCTTTGCGCATGCACTATTTTTATTATTCATCGCTAAAGCTTTGCGTGGAAGATTTGTTGATGCTGGATGCCTCACAGGCATGTGATTACACAGGTATTTTAACTATGATGGACTCTGCGATTACGTTACTCGTTGCCTTTGATAGCGAAGGGCGAGAATTTGAATTTGCGAGAGAGGTACAGGGTAAGTTGCGTGGTTATGGGGAATTGGGTTTTGCTATGCGTTTAGCCGCGAGTTTTTCGTTTCGCCCTTGGAAGTGGAAGGAAGCTCTTTTTCTATTACAGCGAAAACGCGAACTGTTTCCTGACTTGCAACCTGACTTTCATATGCAGAATGGGAAGATGTATGATCGTACAGCAGTATTTTCTAAAGCGGTATGGAAGCATTGGGGTGATCGTCATATGGTGATTCCCGATTTAGCAACCAATACGGAAAAATTTATTGAAGTTGTCGAGCGCGGTAATGCCGTTTGTCGAAAATATTTTCCGTATTATACGCTATATTGCGTCGGTATTCGTTTACGCGAAGAGCATCAAGCGCACTATGAGCTTTCCAGTATCCCTTCTGATGCGAAGGGGTTTGCTTATGGCTGCGAATTTGAGCCGATGTATAATGGGCAAGAATACAGCCGAGATACCCTGCAATCGTTTAAAAATGAAATTTACGATGTGGGGGTTGAGCTAGAAACCAGTTATTATCGCTTTGGCGGCATGATGAAAGGCTATATTCGCCGCGCTTTGGGTGATGAGGTGGTGGAAAAACACCTTCAATTAAAGCAGCAGGTTGACCCTGCCATGGTTCTTAACAGGAATGTTATTTTTTAAATAGGACATAACTTCTTTTGTGTGATCTAGCTCTCAGAACTATTTTGTCAGAAGATCTATGCTCCAGCCTGATAGTGTAACTTTCAGCTTAAGGAGTCGTTGTGATAACAAGACGTTTGGCAGAATCAGTTCTCTTTCTGGAGGCTCGATGCAGTAGCGATGCAGACAGAGAGTATATGGAAGCAGTTCGAAAGGTGATAGAAGAGCATGCTTTACTACGTGAAATATTTGAAAAAATACGTTTTGAAAAAAATGCCGAAAATATTTCAGAGCTTGTCGAATCTGCACTTAGACAAACTTCAGGCAGTAGCATTGATAAAGATATGGCTTTGCGTGAGACGCTGACAAGACTTGATGAAATACTTCCCACTGATGAACAGTTGCAAGAAATTCTTGCCGCTAAATCAGTGATTCGTGAAGCACTAGAGTAATGCTTTGTTGAGTTTAGGGGTAAGCATCGTAGGGGTCGCCATTTTTAAGTTATAGGATATGGTGTGTGATCTACAGGCAACCTTCATTATTAGAGTCTTAATCTATGAGGTTAGCTACACACCTAGCGCTTGCGCATTTTTTCAGGGGTGGTTTAGCATGTCTGGAAAATATTTTATGATGAGCTTAATTCTGTGAACTTTAGGCGTTTGCTAAAAAGCTCTTGGGGACATACAACCGATGCCTGACCTCATGTCTGTACCAAGTTATGCCGATTGCCAAGGTTGCTCTCTTTGTTTGCTAGCTTGCCCCATGTGGCAGCAACACCGTGATGTTATGTTTAGTCCGCAGGGCTTTGCCAAAGCAATGCAATCAGGCGCAAAGCCTGAGGATATACGTGAACCATTAAGCAATTGCATCATGTGTGGAGCATGCGATGTGATGTGTCCAGAGCAGATAAATTTAACAGGGTTTATTGCAAAAACATCGTTGAAAGCAGGTTTGTTAGAGCATGTTTTGAAAGATGAAGATGACTTAACTCCTTTTATGATCAGTTGTGACGCTAGCGTGCAAGGGAAAATTAATGAAAATGACTTATATATCATTGATGCTGCACCATTTCATGCCCACTATACCGAACGTGTGGGGCATTATGATATTTTACGTAAACAAACAGGCTGTGAGATGAATTTGGATTTGAACCGTGTGGCAATTGCAACGGGTGCAAGCAGTTCGGCGGCGGATTTAAGAATGTTTGATGTGGCGCAACAGGTGCAGAGCTTGATTCAAGGGCGCCATTTTAATCGGGTGATTGTTGAAAACCCTTCTGACATAGAGGTGTTGCGTGAGACCACAGGAAAACTTGTGTGCAGCGTGGCGGATCTTTGGATCGGCAACGTTGCTAAAGAAGTGGGTATGAGAGTTGAAAATGCGGCAGGTTGATGTGGTGATTGTAGGGGCAAGTCTTGCTGCAGCGGCAGCGGCGAAACGCTTGGTGGATGCTGGTTTGGAAACGGTTATCCTAGAAAAACAGAAGTTACCACGGCATAAAATTTGCAGTGGTATTTTATCACCTCGCGGACATCGTTTTTTAATTGAGAACTTTGGTGCGCTGCCACGTAAGGTTTTACACGAACCAACTTCATGCAAAGGTGTAACATTTCACTTTCCTAGCATGCTTTCCATGTCGATGAATTTCTTTGGTGGCCCAACACCGCACTTGCACCGTAGGCATGCTGATCACTGGGCGATTGAACAAAGCCATGGCGAAGTGATGGATGAGACATCCTTTTTATCACAACAACAGGATGACCATGGTGTGATTGTGACGGCGCGCAAAAAAGGTGGAGAAGCGTTTACACTTAAAACTAAATATCTGATTGGTGCTGATGGTCCTGTATCACCTGTATTACGCTCACTGTATCCGAGTTACCATAAGGATATCCCAATGTTTTTTGTTGGGCAAAAATTCCATGAGATCATCGACTGCCCATTGGATGAGGATTACTTTCACTTTTGGTTTCATCCTGATTTGGGCCACTATACATGGAGTCATGCGCGCGATGGGCGACAGATTGTGGGTGTGGGTTATAAAGTAGGCGAAAAATTCCATGATCGACACGCCTATGTGAAAAAATATTTTAAAGAAAAGCATGGGGTGCATTTAAAACCTGCCGATGATGATCATGAAGGTTGTTCGGAGAATTTTGGTCCATCATTGATTAACCGTTACGTGTTTGGTAAAGGTCGTGTGTTGATTACAGGGCAGGCAACGGGTTTTTTAAACATGATCGGTGAGGGTATGAGTTGTGCTTTGCATTCAGGTGCGATTGCGGGCGAATCAATTGTTGATGCCATGCTTCGGAACAAGCCTGTACAAGAGGTTTATCGTAAGAGTATTGCTTCGGAAATACGCCGCACAACTGATCAATGGAACCCCTTGAAAATTGCCTTTGCCAGACCGCATGAAGCCGATTTCCCTAAAGCATTGATGGCGATGCCCATGCGTGAGCGTGTTATTGTTTTGCGTGATATTTGGCGCTTTGTTAAACTCTATAAAGAGTTCAAGTGGGGTAGGCAGATTGCTGCTGTCAGCATGCAACGTCTATTACGTGGTGATTATTCTCAAAAAAACTGGTTATAGGGGTGAGTGCTGAGTTTACCTGTAAGTCATCTTTTATTTCCTTCATCATGTTTGTTTTGCCAAGCTATGTTGGAAGGGGCTGATACAGGCTTTTGTGTAGCGTGCCTGGATAAAATTCGGCCATTGTCACTGGATATATGCTCTGTGTGTGGTGTGCCGATGCCGAAAGAGCTTGTGCCTGGGCCATGTGGACAATGTTTGCAGGATAGACCTGCGCAAATTGCGACCCATAGCTTATATATTTACCAAGGTGTTGTACGTGATGTGGTGCTGTCTTGGAAATTACAAGGACAGGATGCAGGGGTTTTATGGCTGTTGGATGTGGCAGTAAAGCGTTTACGGGAATTAATTTCCCCGAATGATTTATTGCTGCCCGTGCCCATGCCGTTATCGCGCATGAGGAAGCAAGGGCAGCATCATGCGGCAAACTTGTGCAGGCATATTGCCAACCATGTAGGCTGTGATTGGGATTGGAAAGTGTTGCGGCGCATCGGTAATCAACAGCGACAATCGGCTTTGTCGGGTGCGCAGCGGCAGAAAAATTTACGTAAGGCATTTGTTGTAGATACAGACTACTGGTATCAACGCGAGAGTGTGGCTGGGCGTATTTGGGTGATTGATGATATTATTACAACGGGAATGACGGTACATTTCGCATCCAAAGCACTAGGCAGCATCGGCAATGAAATACATGTACTGTCGCTAACACGGACAGTTAAAGGTGGCTAAAATGGCAAAGATTGAAGTTTATTCGGGAGATTATTGCCCGTATTGTACGCGTGCAAAGGCTCTATTGAAGCAGCGCGAGCTGGAATTTGTGGAATACAATGTACAAAATGAGCCAGAACGAAGGGTTGAAATGGTAGATAGAGCACCAGGTGTACGTACTATCCCTCAAATTTTTATCAATGACCGCCATGTTGGTGGTTATGATGACTTGTATGCCTTGGACAAAAAAGGCGAATTAAATAATTGCTTAAAAGCTTAAGGAGCACCCATGCCTGATCCGAATCACCTTTTAGCGAATAATTTAGCGTGGGCAGAAGAGCACTTGCGCGAGGATGCTAACTTCTTCAATCACTTGGCATCCTTGAAAAGCCCCAAGTATATGTGGATTGGTTGCTCAGATTCGCGGATGCCTGCCAATGAAATGATTGGCGTTGAACCGGGGCAGGTGTTTGTACACCGTAATGTTGCCAATCAAGTTCAACATACAGATCTAAACTGTTTATCAGCAGTGCAGTACGCGGTGGATGTCTTGGGTGTGGAGCACATTATCGTTACGGGTCATTATGACTGTGGGGGTGTGCGAGCAGCCATGGAATCACAGCATTTCGGCATAGTAGATAACTGGATTCGAGGCATTCGGGATACGTATATTGACTACGCGGATGAAATGGCGGCTTGTGGCGATAAAGATGAACGCCTGGACATGCTGTGCGAGCTAAATGTGAAGCGTCAGGTGGATAAATTAAGCCATACACGGATAGTTCAGAATGCTTGGGCTGCAGGCAAAAAAATATCATTACATGGTTGGGTTTATAGCTTGCATGATGGCCTCTTACATGATCTTGGGGTAAGTAAAAGCTGTGCGAATGATGTGGAAGCTATTTACCGTGTAGCCTGATTCTCAGCAGCAGATTAACTTATTAAGGGTTGTAAGCCTTGGTGATCCGTGTCCACGTTGGGTAATCTAATTGTTCGGCTCGGCTACGAGGGTCAATGTCCATGGCTATGAAATCATCGGCAGTTAATGAGCCTTTGAAGTTATTTAGAATAGTTTTGCGCCGGTGAGCAAAGCCTTTACGCACAGTTTTCCGTAGCATCTCAAAATCGCATGGTGGTGTTTCACCGTGCGGCGTAAACAATAATACAACAGAATGCACTTTTGGTGGCGGCGAAAATGCTCCTGGCGGTAATAAAAGAAGACGTTTCACATGATAATGATGACGTGCTAACACTGACAAACCACCATATGTTTTGCTTCCGGGTTCAGCCATAATACGGTCGCCGACTTCGCGTTGATACATGAGTACCATCCCGCCCGAAAGGCTATGGCTGGTCAGCTGTGCTGTTAATGGACCACTAATGTTATAAGGCAGGTTGCCTGTAATCCATTCTGGTTGGGCTTGTTCGACTGTTTCACCGAGTACTTTTAAAACATCACCATGAACCACGTTTAGTTGGCTATTTTTAAGAGCATGTTCAGCCCATAACTTTGCGAAACGATTGTCTTTTTCAATAATGGTTAACGTGCTTACCCGCTCTAATAATGCATGGGTAATTGCTCCCGGACCAGGCCCGATTTCAATGGCGGATGCGCCATCGGGCACAGCCATGGCGATTTTACCGATGGCGCGTTGATCGCGTAAGAAATGTTGGCCAAGAGCTTTATTGGCCTTTAGTTTGGGGGAAGTGTCATCCTGCATGCGCACAAGGCTAACCATTCGCATGCCGCTAGACTATGCATACTTGTGAGCTACTGAACCTTGATAAGGATGGGTTTTAATTTTTGAGGCTACAACTCTTGCTATTCGCGCTGTTATCTCATTATAGGTCAATATTTAAGTGTTGTGACTCCGGAATTCCATCACCGGAAAACGTCTCCATCCTTCGGGCACCACGCTGAGTGATATGGTGAGGAACTGTCGGAATTACTACTCTTGCCATGGATACAGTGCAGAGAAAACTAAACCTCATTGTCAATAGTTAAATATTATGTCCCCGGAACTCCGTGATAAGGTCAGAAATGTGCAGCGAATTCCATTAGGGCTAGAAGCAACCCTGCTTCAACTCAAAGCCGGATATATGTATGCAACTTTCCTTAACTTGCCAATCAAACTTTTTCCTTGCAACGCGGGACGGACCATATATGTCCCCAGAACTATGCCGGATAAATATGCATCATTTACTCAAAACCTCCATTCCAATCAGGGTCTGATTATTTTTATGTGTATCATCGGAGGTCCACACTTGTGTTTCATAGACTCCCCTACTTCAATCTCTTCACTGCTTAGTTTCTTTGATACCGCTTTCCCAAGATCAATCGCACGCTGATAATACTCCGCATTTCCAAGTTTCCCAAATTTGTCACTAACATGTGGCTCTGTGTAGTATTCTGTATGTCTCAGCCAGCAATAACTCGTAATCAGATCTTCCTTTTTTTTACTTTTTGAATAATATTCACCTACTGCAAATGTCCCTCGATAACCTGAATTCTTGAACCATTTCATTGCCTCTTCAATACTTTTTGAAACACCTATTCCATCTTTATACATTACTCCAAGCATATAGGTCGCCTCATCTATAATTTTCTTTTTCCCAAAATATCCTATGTCGTTGAAATGTGACGCCCCCCGCACTGGTGAGGAAGCTGCATCCAAATACCACTCCAAAGCGACCTTATTGTCTTTTGGCACACCTAACCCTCTGAAGTACATATGCCCGATAAGCGTACTCGCGCGTTTATCGCCATGTTTTGCTGCAATACGTAGGGGGTTCATCGCAGCAGCATATTTTTTCAGATCCAAAAATTGCTTTCCTTCTTCGTAATATGCGTCTTCACTTAATCGAAGTCGACTCATCTCATCATACATAAGATTTCGCGAACCATTCGGATTTGCCCAGTACCGCAAATGAATCATGGAGTAATCATTATAAAAAGGTATAATTTCCATTTCCAACCGCGCATACAGTTTTCCGGAACGGGACACCAAATAATAGCTTTTTTTCAATCCATTTTTATATCCGGCATCGTCTTTCCGTTGCTCCACAATTGTTTTTTGCTGATAACCTTCTTTGGGTGCGAGATACATAAACGGATCATCCGATTCTTGCAGCCCTCCATCTTTTACTCTGAAGATAACTTTCCAGTCCGTGCGCTTAAGATTTTTACCTTGCTCAGCAATAAACTGGATTTGAATGTCATCAAGAAAGGTGGTCGGGTACTTTTCACCTGAAGTCAGGCTGATACTATAAGATGAGCCATCCCGCTCAAACCTGTAACGATCATCATAATGCATAAGCGCTTCTGGCTCACCTCTCCACACATGATATAAAAATGGTTTTTCTTTTGTAGAGATATCTGTATTTGGATAAGCCCAGCCATTCGCACCGAGTGAAAATGTTACTCTTTTTGACTCATAGCCCAGCCTATCTATCTTATAGAGGGTCAAAGAACTATCGCTTTCGTTAGCATAAAACATGCCTTTACTGTTGGTTTTGCTACTACAGTCAGAAAAAGAGCCTCGAGAAATATATCCTCCCGAATATGAACCGCATATTACTTTGAAATTGGGCACGGGCGCGCCATTTTGGTCAATCACCAATACGTATAAAGGGCTTCCGGCACAGCCTTGCAACCCTAAACTCAAAAGGATTAAGCAAGCCTTTAAAGGCCAGCCGAGCTTTCTTTTATCGCTTAAACCAAACATAAATCAATACCCCCACTTAAAACCATGAACCTTACACTGATGCTGCGTGCAGGTTAGCACCGTGGATTCAAGTCGTAAGTGCAACTTTGGAAGTCGTTTAAAAGAGCAAGCTGCGGTAGCAGCCTTGGTCTTTTCAAACACGACTTATCAATTGAGTTCGGGGTCGCACCATGCTAACTGGTCATTTAGCTTGGTTCGACCTCCTGCTTCCTAATTGTCAATAATTAAGTATCATGTCCGCGGAACTCCGTTCGCTACGTTGCTGCTGTTTTAAAGCAATTTTCTCGCGCAACTTATGAAGAATCTAACCGCAGTATTACGGGTTCCGGGGACATAATACTTAATTATCCTCATTTCTCTTTGGCTCACGGTATGTCTTGTTTCGCGGATTTCCTCATCAGAATATACCTCTAGCGTACTCAAACAATGCTCGTTTTATGAATTTTGCGCAACCAAAATGCACCAAAAAAGACCCGATCCCATTGATTGTTGAAAATGCATTCTATAATTCAATTTAGTATCCAGTGTTTTGGGAGAATTTCAGACTATTTTCATCCATAGAGCTATTGATGGTAGCAATTCAAGTATTGAAATGGTTCCTTACTAATCCGCGATGTTCCAAGGGCTCTGAATGCATCTTTTGCCATGAAATATTATTCAATTAATGCTGAAAAAAAACGAATGAGAAGGTTCCAAATCAATACTTAAACTACTATAAATATTGCCTCTTTAAACAGCAGCTACCATCAACTATTTAGCAACATCTTCCTTATTTTCAGCTTTAACTACGGTGTAAGTTAAGCGTTCAATATTTTCAAAAGAGGTGGCAGTTTCCTGCTCGATTGCGATACTTGTTTCCCCGAGATGTTTGGTTGGTAGAGCTTTCCAAGTACGGTAACGGATGGATTGTGAAAAGCTCATTTCCTGACTTCTCATAACCCTTCCTTTTCGGCCAAACTGAAGCAATACATTTGTATTTTTAATGTGATCACCGGGTACAAGGAAATTCATCCATAAATAGACCTTGCTGCCTTGAGTAATCGTATTTGGGTCAATAACTTCTGCACAATTATTTTTATTCGGACCTTTTCTAATGATTTCAGAGCAGAACTTGTGCTCTACAAGCACGACGGTTTCACTTTGATGATAGTAGTTCATCGCTTTGCGAACCAGTTCAGTATCTGATGATGTGTCTGCCAAAGCAAGGCCTGGCAGCGCCACCAAGCATAACATAGACATAATGATTCTTTTCATTCACTTCCTCCCTTCTCCCTTGAGATAAAAAACATTATAGATGAGAAAGTAGTTACTGCAAAATTTTCTAGCATGATGAGGGTAAGTGGTAGCATAAATAATTTTTATCTTCTGTCGTGCTAGCGGAGTCGTAAACGCGTCAATGGTTATAACAGTTAAAGTCTGAAGCGATGGGCTGCTTACCATTGATTGAGGCTATAGTGGCCTCAAGTAAAGGCTCGATAAGCTGTGAATTTAAGATGTACTCTTCACTTTGTAGGCCTCAAATTTTCTCTCCAGTATCTCGACACTAGCAAAAGACAACAGCGCCATTAGAAAAAAACGATAAAACTGAGCGGTTCATGCTGTTTTAGGTGAGCATGGGCGAATAAATTTGTGCGCAATGGCGATTGTCAGATCAATGGGATTGAGTCATTATGAAGTTTTACCAAGCGTGGATTGGAAAAGTTTGATGATGTTAATTTTTAAACAAAAAAACTGCATCGGTGATGTCTTTGCAGTTGTGAGTGAAAGATTATGAAAAAAGAGGTTTTCTGTGATAACTAAAGGTTTTCCTTTATTTTTTGCTGCGATCATGACTCTGCTTCAGTTTGGAGGAGAGAGGGCTTTTACTGCTCTTAGTTATCAGCGTGTGGATATTTTACAGGGCGAATGGTGGCGGCTGATAAGTTGCCATTTTATTCATATGGGCTGGCCTCATCTTGTGATGAATCTGTTGGGGTTGTTATTTGTATGGCTGATTGCTGGAAAATTTTTGACAATAAAAGAGATACTCACCACATTTTTTTTATCGGTACTGTTTATTTCGCTTGGATTATGGGTTTTAAAGCCCGATATCGTTTGGTATATCGGATCATCGGGTGTTTTACATGGCTTTTGGGCAGCGGCAGCCATCGTAGGTATGCGGAAAAGGTACTGGGAATCGTATGCGTTTTTTATCCTACTAGTTGCCAAGCTGTTTTGGGAGCAGGCACTTGGCCCACTCCCATCTTCAGTAGCTGTGTCAGGTGTTGAAATTGTTGTTGCCGCCCATTTGTATGGTGCTTTGGGCGGCTTTCTACAGGCTCTTTTTTTTCAATACCGAGGCTAAACTATGCTTTGCGCCGGCGTGACATAGCAGCCATTGCCAACAAGGGTAAAAGGAATAGCAGAGAGCCGAAGCTACCACCACCTCCACCGGCAGGAGGAGGTGCTGCACTGGTTGTTGCTGCCGCAACACCACTAAACGTTGAGTTTGCTGTAGCCTTATAGGCTCTGACACGGTAGTTGTACAAAGTTGAAGCGGTAAGGCCTACGTTGCTATAGCTCACAATATTTGCACCAACGATGGCAACTTGAGTATAAACACCGGCAACCTGACGCTCAATTTTATAACCGGTTTCAGTAGCAGAATTATCACTCCAACTTAGATTGATCTGGGCTGACGAAGCTGCTGTTGCGATCAATCCAGTTGGTGCAACAGGTGGTGTGCTAGTACTTGTGACATTTGAGGTTGATGTACCATAGCTATTGTATGCTTTTACACGATAGCTATATGTGCTTGCTTCAACAGCCGCCGCATCAGAATATGTTGTTGCATTGGCTGGAAGAACTGCTATTTGAGCATAAGCAGCCGCACCTATTTTGCGTTCAACTTTAAAACCTGTTTCACTGCTTGAAGCATCCGTCCAAGTTAAATTCACCTGAGTTGGAGAAAAGGCACTTGCTGCAAGAGTGGTGGGAGCTGCGGGGGGAACGACGGCAGAGACAGCAGCCTGTGCATCGACAATACCTTTACCACAACGGTTTGGAACTGCAGCACACCAACCGCCGACATTAAATGGGCGGACAGTTGTCTCAAGCACTGTTTTTACCTGCGCTGGTGTTAAAGCTGGATTGACTGAAAGCATAAGGCTAACCAAGCCTGCGACATGCGGAGCTGCCATGCTTGTGCCCTGGTAGTATCTGTAGATATTATCATTCAGTGCAGTGGTTGTGCCACCATCCAGTGTGGATAAAACCCCGTTGGGGCCATTGGTAGTGGCCTGAGCGCCGCCTGGAGCCATGACGCTAACCAGATTGCCGAAGTTGCTGTAACCCGTCACAGCGCTGGTTGGACCATGGGCAGCAACGGTGATCACATTACTGCAGTTGGCAGGGCTGAAACCGCTTGCATTAATATTACTGTTACCGGCAGCAACCACCACCACTTTTCCTGCTGTAGTAATGGCATTGATAGCATTTTGGTAGGTTGGTTGACAAGTGGCTGAAGCGCCCCCTAAGCTGATATTTAACACATCGGCAGGATTAGGGTTAGCCGGCACACCTGGTACAGCCAGCCCCGCGGCCCAACTCATGGCATCAGCCACATCTGATGTAAGGCCACCACATTTCCCTAAGGCGCGCACTGGTAAAATTTTACTATTCCAATTAACTCCAGCAACACCTACGCCGTTATTGCTTGCTGCACCGATGGTGCCAGCAACATGTGTTCCGTGCCATGAGCTGTTGCTTACAGTACAACCCGTATAGGTAGCACCTGCGCTTTCAGCAGCGGTAATCCAGTCTCCGGGATCCGTAGGGTCGGCATCCCGACCCGTTCCATCATTAGCTGTAGCGGGGCTCGCAATCATATCGTAACCAGGCAGGATTCGCCCTGCTGTAAAGTCGGCATGGGCAGGTAAAATACCGGTGTCAATCACCGCAACGACAACAGTGCTGGCACCTGTTGTGATATCCCAGGCGCCAGGCAGGTTCATGCCACCTTGTGCAGGTGCTTTATAATGCCATTGATTGACATAGTTCGGATCGTTGGGCACCAGCATGGGGTGCATACGTATATCCACTTCAGCATATTCAACGTTTGGATTCTGTTGAATTTTTGCGGCAATCACTTTTGCGTCTGCAACGGGCATAGGATATGGTAGTTTAACCACATGGGCTTGACCCACCATGGGTCGGACATATGCAAGCGGCAGTGCTGCCATTGCACTTAGTGACTGCATGGTACTCGCATTTAGTATTTGAACCTGACCGGCAACTGTGGCCATCGGCTTTGTCATTGGTCGCATTTTTACAATCAGCTGGTCGCTGTTGTCAGCTTGCACAAACTGTGGGCTGGCAGCCGGTCCAATGGCCGGCATAACGGCATTAGCAATCTGACTGAGGCCGAATTGAGTTAAAAAAAGACTCAGGATAAAACATAATATTTTTTTCATTATTTGGTCCCTTGTGGTTGAATCGTGATTTGCATATTACCTTGTTGCATCCTCTGTGGATTCTGCATACTGGCTCCTTTTTGTGTAGCACTTTCTTTTTGTGGTTTTAGCTGTTTCTCCATGCCTCCTTGCTGCATGGTGTTCTGATGTTGCATCACTCCATCGGCTTCAACATATTCAACATCCGGCTGGTTATTAATTTTTTCGATGATTTCAGAAAGCGGAGTGTCATTGCTGATGTTTTCAGCCGAAATTACATGAGCACCGGCGGACATGGCACGCAGGTAAACCAATTTAATGCCTGTATTTCGAGTGATCTCATCGAGTTTTTTTGAAATATCCAATGTCGATAAGTGTTTAGAGAACTTAATCAATAATTGGCTGTTATGAAGTATCGCTGTTACTTCAGGTTGAGGGGTGGTTTTTTCGCCCTTTTCAAACGAAGAGGGCAGTTTTTTATTGGTCTCGGAGGGAGTCTTCGTGTTTTCACATGCCGTTAAAGCAGCCGTGAAAAGCACTAATACGAGAGGGATGCAGGCTCTGTGCCATTTTTTTCTTGATTCGTGCATAAAAGTTGATTCCTTTTTTAAAATATTATTCTTCCTTAGAACTCAAGTGAAATAAGGTCAGATACGAATGACCCTAAGCTAAGTTATTTAGGGTGAAATAAACGTGTGTAGCTAAAGTAATAAAATGTTAATTTTTAATGTGAATTTCAGATCTTGTGGCTATTCCGAACAGCCACTGTCTAAAATGTCGTGTTTTCTGGCTCATGGGTTATAGCCTAATTTTGCGCAACTACTAAGCAGCGCCGCAGTAAAAAAAAGCAAATGCCTGTACTCTTTCTTTGCATATATTATATAAATACCCCCCCCAGAGTAATCTGATTTTTTATAAAACATGCCCTTTTTATATAACCAAGGGCTTATTCTCCATTAATGAAGAAGCGTACTATTGTGACGGTGTTATGTCTAATCAGTGACCTGGATCACACTTGGAATATCAATTTTAATTGCTGTAAAAATAACAATGATTGAGAATGATAGACTACCATGGAAATGGAAGACATTGGGTTGAAATGATGAGTAATAGTGCATAAAAACTCCAGTAAGTAGCAATAATATGCATGAATATGACTACTGTTCGACGAAAAGTGAGCTCGAATAAATACCGTGAATGGGTTTGCGAGATATAGGGCTTTCATAATCGGTTCAGAGGAGTCTGCGACGACCGTTGTTTCAGGCTCGAAAGAACTAAGGTGCATATATATGAGTATTATTATCCATCTTGGGGGCACAGTTAGTCGTTAAATGAAGCTCTTGAGAAAATTTTTTATAGAGCATTGAAGTATGGTAAAGGTGATTTTTATCATTTATTGGTGAGTAAACTAGTAGGTAAAGAGTATGAATTAATAACCGCTAAGCATGCTTATATAGAGTTTTCCTTGCCTTGTGGTCAGGATTTCCTACACTTCGCGCCCATTTTACACTTTATTTTATGTAAATCTTGAAGGGGAGATATGATGGCAAATGCAACACGTTGTTTGATTGCAGGAAACTGGAAAATGAATGGTACCCTTCAGGAATCGCTTGATTTCATTGATGATTTGGGTGTAAATCCTGCACCAGAACATGTTGAAGTTGCATTGATGCCGCCGTTTACACTGCTGCATCCGTTGGCTTTTCCTTTTAGCGAAAAAGATGTGCGTCTGGGTGCTCAGAGCATGTATTGCGAAGTAAGTGGTGCATTTACAGGTTCAATTTCGCCGGTGATGCTGCGTGATGCGGGTTGTCACTATGTTATTTTGGGGCATTCAGAACGTCGTGATATTCAGCATGAAAGTAACGCTTTGATTGCTAAGAAATTGTCGGTGGCTTGGGAACATGGTTTGGAACCAATTTTGTGTATTGGTGAGCATTTGGAAGAGCGTGAAAGTGGCAAAACCAATGCTGTTTTGAAAGAACAGTTAAGTGTGTTGGAAGGTGTTAAAGCTGATGTCCCACTGACTGTGGCTTATGAGCCTGTTTGGGCGATTGGCACAGGTAAAACAGCCAGCCCTGAGCAGGTAAAGGAAACGCATGCCTTTGTGCATGAAGAGTTGCTTCGTTTAGGGCATGATTGTCGTGTATTGTATGGTGGCAGCGTTAACCCTGGAAATGCAGCTGAACTGTTGGCTTGCGATGGTGTTGAAGGTGCTTTGGTTGGCGGGGCCAGCCTAAAATCAGCTTCGTTTATGGAACTTATTGAGGCAGCTGCAAAGCTTGCTTAACACACCGGTGATTGGTGTTATTTGATTGATATTTTAAGGAGATAGAAAAATGGAAGCAGTGTTATTGGCCGTACATGTGATAGTGGCCGTACTGTTGGTTATTGTTGTATTGGTTCAGCGAGGCCAGGGCGCAGATATGGGCGTGTCGTTTGGTGGTGGTGGTGCTCAAACTTTGTTTGGTAGCCGTGGTTCAGGATCATTTTTGGGAAAACTAACGGGTGGTTTGGCAGCAGTGTTTATGACAACAAGCTTGAGTTTAGCTTTTTTTACACAGAAAGACGCTGGCTCTGTGGTGGAGCGTAACGTTGCGCCTATTGAGAGCTTACCTGTATCTGGTGGCGCTAATCAAGAAGTGCCCGCTGGCTTTGATCCTGCGGCATTGAAGTCTGACATGCCTGCCGGAAAATCAGATGTGCTGCCTGCAGCAGAGTAAGTTATTTGTTTGAGGTCTTTGACCTGTTAAGTAAATAATATGCTTTAAGGATATTAAAAAAAAAGCCTGTAAACTTAAGTTTACAGGCTTTTTTTATGTCACTTAGGGTTTTTACCCATGATCTTATCTACTTCCAGAAGTTCGTGAACGGCCTTGCTTAGAGTTCCTGTTTGGACTCTTTGCATTGCTTGTGTTTGGACGACGTGGGCGCTGATGTGAGCTGCGGCGTTGCCTCTGCTCTTGTGCTTCTTTTTGCGCGATCCTGATATCTCCAGGGTCAGGCTCAAAGCCTGCAATAGCGACTTTAGGAATAGCTTTTTTAATCAAACGTTCAATACCATATAACAACTTATCTTCATCGGAGCTCACCAGTGACATGGCTTCGCCTGTATTGCCAGCGCGGCCTGTGCGCCCGATACGATGCACATAATCTTCAGGAACATTGGGTAGCTCGTAGTTTACGACATGGGGTAGCTGATCAATATCAAGGCCTCGTGCGGCAATATCTGTTGCTACCAACACACGAATTTTGCCATCTTTAAACCCTGCCAAGGCTTTGGTGCGGGCTGTTTGGCTTTTGTTGCCATGAATCGCAGCTGCGCCAATGCCATCACTTTCTAATTGTTTGGTAAGCCTGTTGGCACCATGCTTGGTCTTTGTGAAGACCAGTACTTGCTGCCATTCACCTTCTGAAATAAGCTTTGATAGCAAGTCACGCTTTTTCGCTTTGCTAACAGGGTGAACGACTTGGGTGACTTGATGTGATGTTTCATTGCGTGCTACTTCAACATAAACGGGTGATTTCAGGATGCCTTGTGCGAGCTTTTTAATCTCTTCTGAAAATGTAGCTGAAAAAAGTAGGTTTTGACGTTTCTGGGGCAATAATTTTAATACACGTCGAATATCATGGATAAAGCCCATATCCAGCATACGGTCTGCCTCATCAAGCACGAAAAACTCGACCTGTGACAGGTCTACCTCACGTTGATTTGCTAAATCGAGTAAGCGGCCAGGTGTGGCAATGAGTATATCAATACCACGACGCAGCTTCTGAATTTGCGGGTTAATACCAACACCACCAAATACTACGGTTGAGCGGATGGGGGTGTACTTGCCATATGTAGCAACGCTCTCAGCAACTTGTGCTGCTAATTCACGGGTAGGTGTTAGAACCAAGGCGCGGACCTTCTTTTTGGGTCCACGTTCAGGGTGGTTTTTCTGCATAAGATTTAACATAGGCAGAGTAAATCCCGCTGTTTTTCCTGTTCCAGTTTGAGCGCCAGCTAAAACATCGTGCCCTTCAAGAATGACAGGGATGGATTGCGCTTGTACTGGGGTTGGCTTGGTATAGCCCTGATCTGAAACAGCACGAAGAATTTCGGCTGATAGATCTAATTGCTCGAAAGAGCCTTTAAATGACATGTATATTTATTTCCATTGTGCTCGAGAAAGAGTTCACTGAATATGTTGAGCACATTAATTTCCGATTCGCCAAACATCAGTGAGTGTTGGTTGCGATAAAGAAATGGTATTTCTTTAGGAGCGGCGCAATATGCAAGAATTTGTTAGAATAACAAGGGTGTTTATTTAATTTGCATAAAAAGTTTACGAATGGGTTTAGCCGTTAATCATGCCGATTGCCAAATGTTGTAGGCTTTGCACAAGAAAATTTTGTAAAAAGAAAATAACCATGAGCAGAATAATCGGTGAGAAATCTATGCCGCCTAAATAAGGAACTCGGCGGCGGATAGGAAACAATAACGGCTCGGATAATTGATTGATTATGCGTACGATTGGGTTATGAGGGTCGGGCGAAACCCATGATAATACAGCGCGTGCAATCACTATAATCATGGCTAAGAATAAAACCATGTCCAAGATACCTGCCAATGCCTGAAGAAAGTAACCCATATAAATCATGCCGCTAACTCCTTGGAGCGCTTACTGGCTGCGGCCACACCTTTGCGTACAGCGGCTGGCAAGCCATTTTCATACATTTCATCCAGTGCAGCTTGTGTTGTGCCACCAGGACTTGTGACTTGGGTGCGTAAATCAGTAGCATTACGACCACTTTCAACCAGCATTTTTCCAGACCCTAGTGCTGTTTGGTAAGCTAGCCTTGCAGCTAGGTCTTTAGATAGCCCCAAAGATTCACCGGCAGCTTGCATGACTTCTGCAAGCAAAAAGAAATAAGCAGGGCCGCTACCTGATACGGCAGTTACCGCATGTAGGTGCCTTTCCTCATCCACCCATGCTGTCTCACCTGATGCCGCCAAAACATACTCAGCTCGCTTTTTATGGGTTTCATTCGCATCACTAAACAATACGGACATGCCAGCACCAACCAAGGCAGGGGTATTGGGCATAACACGTACCAAACCAATATCACTCTCTGTCTGTAAGTGCTGTTGCAAGTGGGCTACGCTCACGCCTGCGGCAATGCTAATAACAGTCGTAGATGATGTTAGATGCTCTGTTATGCCAGTGAGTACACTGCTCATTTGTTGAGGTTTAACCGCTAGTAATAAGATATCTGTATTAGCAATCGCTAAGATATTATCATTGTTTGTTTTAATATCGTAGCGTTGAGATAAATCATTTAAGCGACTTTCATTAATGTCTGAAACGCAAATATGACTGCTGCTATGACCCGACTTGATTAAGCCAGAAGTCAATGCTTCTGCCATGTTTCCGCCGCCGATAAATGTAATGTTTAGATGTTGCATGGCTTGCCTTTTATTCGTCGTTTTGGTGTGCTTTTGTAAATCAAATAAGGTGCTCCCTAAACGCACCATTGTTGCACCTTCCTGTGCCGCAATTTTCCAATCGGCACTCATCCCCATACACAATTCGCTCATTGTGCCATATTTCTGTTGTAAGTCATCCCGCATGTCGCGCAAAAGCCGAAATGCAGGTGTGGGGTCGACATTTTTGGCAGCCATGCCCATTAAACCAATGACCTTTAGCTGCTTGATCGTGGATAGTGCATGGCATAGCTCTAATAACGCCTCTGGCTGCACGCCTTGTTTTTGTGCTTCACCTGAAATATTCACCTGAATTAGTACGGGTAGCGTGCGATGCTTTATGTGCTTGGCAACTGCTTGAGCCGTTTCTAGATCGCAAAGTGAATGCCACATGCAGGCATATTTGGCGACATATTTGGCTTTATTTTTTTGTAATGGGCCAATAAAGTGCCATTGTGCATCAGGAAACTTTATAGCACGGTCACGCAAATTTTGTGCGCGTGATTCAGCAAAATCGAGTTGCCCAGCATGCAATAGAGTCTGCACAGATTCATCGGATGTGTATTTTGATACAGCCAGCAGGCGAATGTGATTAGGGCTTAATGCCGTGCAAATATCGGACCATGTTTGAGTTAATGGGTTCATTTTCTTGCTGCTCGCCCCATTAGAACAGCTAAAATAGTATAAAATACTACGGACTGAGCTAGTAATAACCATACGCTAATAATGGGGCTTTTGACCAAAGCCAGTGCTGCCAAACCAACCATGCATGAGAAACCTATAATAAGCATGACAGCTTGTATTTGTGAGCAGCCCAAATCCATAAGGCGGTGATGCAAATGGTCGCGTCCGACATATTCAATCCATTCACGGGCATTGCGAACATCGCCACGCCTAATGCGAGCAACAGTCGTATGAATCATATCATAAATCATCACAGAGAAAATAAGTAACGGTGCGGCATGGGCCTTGACGGCTCCATCCGAAGACCAGTCTCCCATGACAGCAATGGCTGCCATCATCCAGCCCAAATATGTACTACCGACATCGCCTAAGAAGCTGCGGGCGGGTGTTTTATAACGGGCATTATCAGGCAAGAAGCCAATGGCACCACCTGCAAGAGCCAGACATAAAAATAGCATGTACATTTGACCCGTATGCCATGCCAATAAGCCCATTAATAGGCAAGTGGCTGCAGCCAATGATGAGGCTAAACCATTGATGCCATCGAGGAAATTGAATGCGTTGGTGATACCGATAACCCATAGTGCGGTGATAGCATACTCTAAGCCGTAGCCCCACCAAGTGTCAGGCGCAAAATCAAGATGTACGCCAGCAGCCATTAAAATGCCCAGCGCCAATAGTTGTCCTAGAAGCTTTACCGATGCGGATAACTCATGAATATCATCCCATAGTGATAATAGGCCAACGATTAGGGCGGATATGCACACGCCTTTTAGCTCAATGGAGTAGTTAAAGTTTAAGAAGAGAGTGATGTTAACTGCTAATATAACAGATAGGCCACCAATGCGTGGGGTCACAATGGCATGCACACGCCTAGCATCAGGCACATCCAACGCACCTACTTTGTGAGCCAATATAATTATATAGGGCATCAGGCCATAGGCAATCAAACATGCAGCCATAGCTAGGAAAAAACCTTGCGTGAATAATCCGTGTAATGGCCAAGGAAAGGCAAGAGTTAGACCCAACAACAAGCCTATGTTCCGTGTCAGTGTGCGGTCTAGTATTGCAAACATGATTTTAACCCGTGTTCATATTGTTTGTGTTCTTCATTGCTCATGATTGGCAATAATGGCAGTGAGACGCAGTCGTTCCAAGCTTGAGAAGCCCCTTCGCATATTTTACCTGTGCCAAGGTTTAATGGTTGTTGAACTGGTTTGCATGCGCCAATGCCATGTTCGCGCAAATGCTGGATAGTTGTGTCGGCATCAGTTTGTGTGCGAACAATGTAGCGGAAGGCATTGCCCGAGGTTCGATTGGGAATACTTTCTACATAACTGAGGGGTAAGCACTCATCTAGCCATTGCTGTTGTTGCTTGCGCTGTGCGGCTTCCTTTTCACTGCATGCGAACCTGGATAACGCCAAACTTGCATGTATATCTGATAGTTGATGGTGGCCAACGTAATTTTGCGTAAATTCGGCAGTATCAGGGTTTGACATGGCGCGGACTTGTGCGCAAATATCCTGCCCTGCCATCACCATGCCTCCATAAGCACCGCCCCACGGCTTGGTTGCATAAAATGATGCGATAGCAATATCAGCAAAACTTCCCACAGGCTTCCCATCCAATGTTGCTCCGGCGGCCTGGGCAATATCTTCAATGACAGGACATGGCCAAGCTTCTTTGACCATAGGCTCAATCATACCGAATGGGTGAACTAAAATAACAGCATCCAGTTTGGCGGCAATATCCCGAGCTTTTCGTGCATCTAAGCGTAAATCATGGTTACAATCCATATAGACAGGCGCGCACCCAGCCGCGCGAACCGCAAACAATAACGATGCACAGGCATAGGCTGGAATACCAATATACTTGATGCTTTTTTGCGTGGATAGGCTGCGAATAGCAAGCATGAGTGCACTGGTTCCAGAGTCTACGGCAACAGCATCATGGCAGCCGATATGTTGCATGATCGTTTGCTCTAATAAGTTTGCCTGCGCTCCTGATGCGACATATCCTGAAGCAATAACTGACTGTACTGATTCGGAAAAAGATGGGTCAAAAACAGGGCGTGAATGTGGAATCATCGTGTGAGTTAGAGCCTTATGCGTACAGGAATAAAAGCTTCGGCACAGGAGAGCTTGCTTTGCATGCCGCGAAAGTGTGCCGTTGCCAAGGCAATCTCGATAATGTTTAAGCGGATATGAGTGCGATCAAGTTGAGATGCATGAGCCTTTAACGCCTGTAGTTTTAATTGTAAAACATCATGGATGCCCATAAATGCTGTGGGTTCAAAATCAGTTGAAGATGGGGTTTCGTAATATAATACATTCGGAACATAGCGGGTGACAGAGCGCGCTACTTGCGCCAATACGCGGTGATCTTGATGTGTATCTTCACCATAATTCACATAAACCGTATCTGGATCAACTTGTTGGACAACCGTTTCAAGCTTTGCCATCAAGGCTTGTGCCTCATGTGGTAACATGGTGTCTGAAAATTCACCCCAGTGAATTTTGTGAACGCCTAAAATATTTGAAGCAGCTTGCTGTTCAGCTTTGCGCGTTTCACCTGCCCCGCCGACATCGCCATAGGTTGCGACAAAGATGTGCACTTCATCGCCGCGTGCAGCATGCTCGGCCAAGGTTCCGCCACAGCCAATTTCAAGGTCATCGGGGTGCGGCGCCAGTGCGAGAATGCGTTTTGGGGAATTTTGTTGCGGGTTTGTCATCGTGCCATGCCTCCCATATTGCGAATGATTTCGATGGATGTATCACCACAATGAAATAATACGTCCAGAACGCTTAAATGAGAAATGAAATCGCCATGTAGCTGTGAGTATACAGGTGCTTCGACCTGCTGAAAGTATAGTTCCACATTAGCATTTTGAAAGGTCGGGCGTTGCAAATAGTTGCGACCTTCAGAGCCTGATAAATAGGCATTTCCTTCTAATATTTTACATAGTTCAATCAATCGCAGCGTGGGATCATCGGATACGGTGCCCATGTCCGATGCCAATAGTAATGGAGCCTCACATGTTAGAAATTTCCCCAACACACGAATCATTGCGACATTTAATGTGCACAGGTTTTCCCATGGCAGCTCAAAAACAGTCTTCAACTCTGGCCAGTATTTATCTAGATACGGGGCTTTGGCATAATTTTGTTCAATGGCTGCGATTTGTTTACGTGCCCAAGGCATGCTGGCAATACCAACCTGCTCAATGGTTTGAGGAAAACGATAGGTGACGGGCACAGTAAGCCACTGTGCACCATTGGATGTTTTGATACGGTTACGGTTTTGCCATTCATTTTTATGGTATTGAACGGTATCTAAGATGATAAAAGCATCAGAAATCATCCATTTATGGAAAAAACCTGCCCATGGCAAATAATTAGGTTGATGAATGGTAATGAGCTTCATTCGACATGTACCAGAAATGGGTTAGCAACCATACGCAGACCTTGTTTTATTTGTAACCGAATGACATGCACTCCTTTACTAACCTGCAAGGGGGTGACTTGTGTTTGATTGGCATTTACTTTTAACAGTGCTGTTTTCACGATACTGCCATCAATAATCCATTCACCTTGAAAAGTTTCGTGTTCTTTGGAATCTTGTACTGCATCTGTTAATGCAGCGACAACATGCAAAGGCGGACGAACATGCGCCTCATCACCTGGCAATAAACGCAAACCGTTGGCATCTTCCAAGTATAAAGCTTTGATAGCGATATTCTTTTTCTTTGTCATTCCCCATGCCGCCATATGACCTTGACGCATGGCAGCTAGAACATCATTGGATTTGGCTGTGCTACTCCACACATCCATTGGGAAATTACCTAAATACTCATTTGCCATACCTTCTTCATGGTAATCACCTGCGGCAACAGCCCAAATCGGTTTGTTATGGTAGCCATGCATATAATCCATCATGTAACGATCCCATAAGCCGCCAGCGACCGTGTTTTGATCGGTGTCGCCATACACTGCTGCAAAAGCGTCTGCAGTGGGGTCTTGAAAGACACGTTTGTTGTAGGGAGGTGTATCCAATTGAATCCCCATCGGACCTTCTCGGACACCTGACAATGTGCCTGGATGTGTCCAAATAACGAATAAACCCTGTTCATGTGCGGTATCAATGAAATCCACATCAGGATCTATTGTAGGTTTCATCAGCCAGGATGTCAGAAAAGCAATAAAAGATGCCATTAATAATAGGGCTACAGAGCGTTTGCGGCGGCGCATGAAAATGAAGATTAAAACAAATATTAGTCCGCACCAAAAAGCCAAAGAAATAGTGCGGTGCCCATCAGCATGGCGTAAATCATAGCTGCTTAAGCCTTTAACCTGTTTGGGACTTTCAATGCCTAGTGTGATTAAATGGCGTTCAGCATTATGTAAGCTGAGGTTTTTGAAAGGGATACCTGACCATGTGTAGCCAGGTGTGGACTCGGTACCTGCAAAAAGTTGTATCTCTGGGTGCTGGGCGCGCTGATGGTTTAAATCGGAAAAAAAATAGTCCAATCCTGTCACATAGAGTGAAGGGTGTTGCATAGAATAACCGAGAATATTGGGCATTGGGTCAATGCCAAAACGAATGGAATAACGATCGTGTTCGGTAAATGCTAAGGTATCAATGCCACGTTTTTTAGCCAAATCAATCAACATAGGCATATCATGCTTGCCATCAGAATGGTCGCTACGAACATCAATCAATACCCGTTTAGGCGCTGTAACACCTTGTAAAGAAATTATATTTTTTATAGGTACAGCGCTTTTTTGCATGTCATCCCGTTCCTGCTGCTCAGATGCTTTCAATAACTCCTGTAAATGCAGCATGTCAATATCTGAGGCAAAGGTATTGAACGCTCCCAGAAGCAAACAGAATGATAGTAAAAAACTACGTGCGAACATCTTGGTAGACCTCCTCTAGACCATGTATCATGGTTTCCACAGAATAAGATTTAGCCCGCTCTCTGGCAGCTTTGCGCGTGTCATCATCCCAGTTTTCCAGCAAGGCACTCGCTACTTTTTCAGGTTGTTGGGCATCGACTACACAGCCGACACTGGCATCAACCAACTCACGCAAACCACATACATCTGAAACTACGCAAGGTAGACCCGCTGCAAATGCTTCGACGACTGCCCGACCCATACCTTCATTGTGTGATAGCAAAGAAAAGCAACGGGCAGATGCTAGGTATGGCAAAGGGTCTGACCAGCCTGCAAAATGAATGTTCTCAGATATACCAAGTTTTCGTGCTAATAACTCCAACGAGCTGCGCTCTTCGCCATCCCCGATTAATGCAAGTTTGGCATCTGGTTTGTGCATACGCACCGTTGCCCAAGCAGCAATCAAACGCTCCATACCTTTAATAGGCACAAGCCGTCCCACAGATACAGCATCCCACGTTATGTCGTTAGGGAGTCGTTGCACTTGTTGTTCGATATGCAGAATATCAACGCCACTGGGAATCACATGCCATTGTTCAGGTGTGCCGATGGATAATGCCAAGTGATCATCGCGTTCCGCTTTGGTTAAAGCGATTAAAGCATTACTTTGACGAGCCAAATAACGCTCAATTAGAATAAATACTTTGGTTTTTAATGCGCCAAAATAACCGTGGAAAATATGCCCGTGAGGGGTGTGCACAATCGTTTCATGTTGTGCTGCCAAACGTCCTAAAGCACCTGCTTTGGAGGTGTGGGTATGAACAATATCAAAGCCCTGAAGTAAGAGCGTTTTTATTTGCCTGTATGCGAGCCAATCGTGCTTGCCCATGCTTCGTAACATCGCCGGTAGAATGATAATATTCCCACCTAACGTTTTAAATAGATTCACGTTCTCATCTACTTTAGTCTGCTCTGCAAAAGACATGTCTGACTCAAGGCTAGGCCCATAGGCCAAAGTAACGTGATGCCCCAAACGGCATTGCTCAATGCCTGAAAGAAGTGTGTTGACTGCTGATCCGCCGCGATCCATGCGTGTGATTAAATGTAAAATTTTCATGCCAAAGATCGAACGGCTGCGGTCAATGCATGATCATGTTTTTGCCAACTGAAATGACCTTCTGTTGCGGAGGCTAGTTGCTGGCGCTCTTTAAAGTTTGGCAATGTATCTAGGTGTTGTAATACGCATTTGGCAAGTGCTTCCGGTGTTGCATGCTCAGCGACGCTATTGAAAGAGTGCCAAGATACCACATCAGGGTTTGCACCAACAGGTGTGGCGATGACAGGTAGCCCCAGCACGTTGGCCTCTAATGTTACTAAACCAAAACCTTCGAGGGAGCGGGTTGGAAGCATAAATAAATCAGCTGACCATAGGCGTTTTTGCACTTCTTTTTCAGGAAGAAAACCAGTGAAATCAATGATGTCATGCATATTTAATGTGTCGCGCAGCCGCTTTAACGGCTCCAGCAACGCGCCATTGCCGACGACGTTCCAGCGTACATCGGGTCGATCAACATGCACAATAGCAGCAGTTTGTACCAGTAAGTCTACGCCTGTGCGTGGCACTAAGTTTCGTAGGGTAACGATGGTTGGCAGTGCGGCTTCTTCATTCCAAATAGACTGTCGCATCTTTTCACGTCGATCCCATGGTAAATCGAAGCCATCAATGCCGCCTGCTGCGATGGTTATTTGTTGTGCAGGAATGCTAAAAAAATCTTGTAAGCGTTGATTCATGAAGTCACTTAATACCAACTGGGCTTGGGCACTTTGATAAACAAAAGATTCCAGTTTGCGCATGCTGGCAGCGACCAAGCGATGATGAAAACTCCAATCTAGCCCGTGCCTTGTTGCGTATTCCTCAAAGGCGAATGAATGGCATATTTGCAGGCGTGGCAGCTTGCAACCAGCTTGCATTAATGCCCACATCACAAACGGCTGTTCAGCAACTACAATATCAAAGTCATGATGCATTTGCCACCATATATTGGCTTCTTTGCGTAGTTGTAGCAGCCCTTTTTTACCTTTATTGCCATTGAAGTGTAGACGGTGCTCGTCAATACCATGATCCAGCTTGATAAGAATATCTGCATCAGCATTGGGCTGGCGGGTTAAGACGCAGACTTTGGCGCCTGCATTATGCAAGGCACGAATATGGTGGTGTAACATACGCTCTGCACCGCCATGAACGGTTTGAGCAGAAACATCGCTAACGACTAATATACTTAAGCCTTTTAAATTCAAAGCTGCCACCCCCTTTGCTCCATCCAGCGATTCATGAGTAATAGCCCCCACAATATATCTGAGTTATCTTCTCCACGTTGGTGGCGTTGCCACTGCTTTTGTACAAATTCACGCTGCACCAAACCTCCCAAAGGGTTGGATTGGGTGAGGTTTTCCACGTCTTGTGCTAAATCACTACGTAACCAATGTTTAATGGGAGCCATAAAACCCTGTTTGGGCCGGAAGACGATATCACGCGGTACGTAATCAATGGCAATAGATTTTAGCATTACCTTTAGGTGTTCTTGCCAAGGCATGCCTTTAACTTTCCAAGATGTATCCAAGCTTGTCATCAAGGCCAAAAGTCGCGTATCGAGAAAAGGCGCACGTAACTCCAACCCGTGTGCCATGCTCATGCGGTCACCCATGGCCAGTAAATCATCGCTTAAGTAGGTAAGTACATCATATGACATGGCGCCATTGACTGGCCCATAACGTTGCAGAAGGCCTGTTAAACCACCATATGCATCGGCAGCATTGGGCCATGTTCGCGCGCTTCTTGCAGGTTTGGGCAGCGTGAACATTTGTGACCAATCAGCTTGCGTAGTTTGTGTCCATTGCTGGTAAGCTTCGTCAGAGCTTAAGTTTAAGCCTTGTAAGAAACGTCGTAAGCGGCCACGTGTATTACGGCTAGAATCACTATCACCGATTTTTTGCAGGCAGGTGAGGGCAAGATTCCGAGCGGGTATACGGCGCAGCCTTTGATGCCATGCCATGCCCAAGTAACGTGGGTAGCCTCCAAACAGCTCATCGCCACCCACACCTGATAATGCCACATCCACATAAGGCTTTGCTGCCTGACTTATTAAATACATAGGTAAGGCAGCAGCGTTGGTGACTGGTTGATCAAAAGCCGATGCTAAATCATTTAAAGCGTGGTGAGCATTAGCATTGACTTCGAGCGTCTGATGCTGGGTGCCTAAGTGATTGGCAACGGTTTGAGCAAAGCCGCTTTCATCATAGTCAGATGTTCCGCCTGCAAAGCGTACGGAAAATGTGTGCAGGGGCTGTGATGTTTTTTGAGCCAAGATACCTGCAGTCAATGAGGAATCGACACCACCGGATAAAAACACACCCAAGGGTTTGTCGGATATCAAACGCATTGTAAAAGCATCTTCCAACAGTTTCTTAACTTCACCTTGTATTTCACTGGGGGCCATATCAAGTGGCTGGTCAGCTTCGGGCAGGAAGTGGTAACGGCGAATAGAAATGGCCTCCCCAGCACGGGCAATGGCATAGCAGCCAGCAGGCAATTGTGAGACTTCTTGGTACATTGTGTTTGGGGCTTCTACCCGCATGGTGGTTAGTACGCTGTGCACAGCATGTAAATCAGGTGTTAAAGACCAATCGCCTTTTTCAAAGGCTGATAAGAGGGAGGAAAAACCAATCCGACCATTTTGCTCACATACAAATAAAGGTTTTTCGCCAAAGGCATCGCGCCCAATCAAACATTGTTGTTCGCGTTTATCCCATAATACAATAGCAAACATACCCTGCAACATGGCAAACATGGAGGCGCCAAAACGTTGGTATAGGTGTGGTAATACTTCGGTGTCACTGTCTGAATGAAAGTGTACGCCATCTTGCTCTAGTTGTTTGCGAAGTGCTTGGTAGTTATAAATACAGCCATTGAAAACAATGACAATATCATTGATGCACATGGGTTGATGACCGCGTGCATCGGCACCAATAATGGCAAGACGGTGATGAACCGCAGCAAACCCTTCTTCGGCATATTCACCAGAATCATCAGGGCCACGCATTGTTATAGCTTGTGCCATGCGTGTGAGTTCGTGGTCTGATTTTTGTTTGCCCAAGATAGCAACAAAGCCACACATTAATAATTTACCATAACCATGTTTCAACCATAACCATTCAGCTTTCAGGACTCAACGGTTTGCTACCTTCTACTTTCGTAGATGTAAGAAACTGCTTAATCGCCTCATAAAAACCTTGTTGATGGGAAATGTTGACATGTCCTGCATCGTGCCACCATTGCACTGTAACTTGCTCAGGTTTAAAGGATGCTGCTAATCGTCGAGCATGTTTTGGAGGCACAGTATGATCTTGATCTGCCACCATCATGAAGACATTGGCTTTAATGTTTGCCGCCCATTCAATGGATGAAAATTTATCCTTCAATAAAATGGACATGGGGTAAAAGGGGAACATGTCTTGTGCGATATTTAATATACTATCAAAAGGGGTGATGAGAATCAGGTGCTTAACCTGTTTTTTGGATGCGAGAAAGCTGGCAACACCCGTCCCTAAGCTGCGACCAATAACGGAAATATGAGGGCTGTGCTGTTTTACGACATCATATACCGCAATAGCATCTGAAAAAAGCGCCTGTTCACTAGGCTCTCCGCCAGTACCGCCATAGCCCCGGTAATTAACAAAATAAACACTATGATTGGGTAAAAGTTTATCAAATATAGGGATATAGCATTCTACAGCATCTGCATTTCCGCCAAAAAAGATTACAGCGCGCTTTTTATCACTGTGTATATTCCAAACTTTAATGCTTATGCCATCATTTTTGATATGTATAGATTGATAATCTGATAAGGAAATTTCAGGAGTCGGATGATAAATCATACTGCGTTGTTTGCCATACAGCAACGCACCAAAAGATATATATCCGATGATAAGCAGTAGCACGATCCGTTGTGCGACAATAAAAAAGGTGTTTCTAGCTTTTAAACGGCTCATAGGCCACGCAGCAGTGCTTCTTGTTTCTCTTCCAGTATCTCCCAGCTAGCATAAGCATCACGCAGTGCATCATCCAATGTAGATAAGCGCAGTTGATCTTTTTGATAAGCTTCAGCATCGCTGGTGAAGTAATCTGGATTACAGAAGCGATCTTCAATGATGGCTTTCTCGGACTCCATAGTTTCAATATTTAATGGGAGCTCATCCAGCTCTTTTTGTTCTTTATAGGAAAGTTTTTTTAATATTTTTGGTGTTTTTTCGCCAAAAGGTTGTTTTTTTGCATGTTTTTCAATTTTAGCATCTTCTTGAGCTTGTTTTTTTTCGTCTAGCCGGCGCTGCTTCCAAGCTTGGTAGTCCGAGTAGCCGCCTTCAATAGGAATGATTTCGCCGTTACCTTCAAATGCTAAAACCCGTGATACGACGCGATCCATAAAAGCACGATCATGGCTGACTACGATGACTGTACCATCATACTTTGACAGTGCCTGCTCTAATACTGCCAGTGTGCCAATGTCCAAATCATTGGTCGGTTCGTCCAAAATTAATACATTGGCAGGTTCAAGCAGTAGCTTTGCAAGCAGTAAGCGCCCGCGCTCACCACCTGATAATGCCGCAACACGCACATTTAAACGCTCTTTATCAAACAGGAAATCCTGCATATAGGTCACAATGTGGCGAGGTTCATGACCCCCCACGAATACATAATTACCACCTTGTGGTAATAAAACATCCTTAAGCTTGGTGGACTCGTCTAAATCACGCATTTGTGTTAAAAAAGCGGGTGCTAAACGCGATCCATGCCGAATACGCCCATGCTCAGGGGATATTTCGCCCAATAAAATCTTTAAAATTGTTGTTTTTCCAATGCCATTAGGTCCAATTAGTCCGACGCGCTCGCCAGCCATAATTTTGTGCTCGAATTTGTCTGCAATAGTAATAACTTCACCATCTGGGCGTGTGAAGTGATGGGATAACTCGACAGCTTCCATAAGCATTTTTCCAACTTTGATGCCGCTAGCGACACGTAAATCAACATCCCCACCGCGCATGCGCCGTGCGGCTCGTTGGTTGCGCAAATCTTCCAAAGCACGCACGCGGCCTTCGTTGCGGCGACGGCGAGCAGGAATGCCGCGGCGAATCCAGCGCTCCTCGCCAGCAAGCATGGTGTCAAATTTTCGATTCTGACTTTCTTCAACAGCAAGCATTTCTGCCTTTTTCTCTAGATATTCGGCATAAGAGCAGGGGAAATGAGTTAAGTGACCGCGGTCGAGCTCTATAATTTCCTCGGCGACGGCATCCAAGAAATAGCGGTCATGGGTAATAAACAACACTGAGCCTGGAAAGTCAGCAACAAAATCTTCCAACCATTCAATGGATGCAACATCCAAGTGATTGGTTGGCTCATCAAGCAATAAAACATCGGGCTTGGAAACCACTGATCGTGCCAATGCCACGCGCCGTAGCCAGCCGCCAGATAACTCTCCGACATCACGTTGAGGCTCTAAACTTAGCTTTGAAATTGCCATTTCAATGCGAGCATGCAGCTGCCATGCTCCTGCACGTTCCAATTCAGCTTGTAATGAAGAAACGTGTTTAAGGGCTGCGTCGGAGGTATCATGCTCTAATCTTTGTAAGGCAGTTTGGTAGTTTTCAAGCAGTATTGCCACGGCTCCTAGCCCGTCGGCAACGACATGAAAAACCGTTTGTCCCTTATCAAAATGAGGTGCTTGTGGTAAATATGCGACTTTCACTCCATTGCGCAGTGTTACCTCGCCACTATCGCTATCAACCAAGCCAGCTATGATTTTAAGCAGTGTTGATTTTCCCTCACCATTGCGCCCAATTAGCCCAATACGTACACCTTTGCCAATGCTGAGGCTTACGTTATCGAGCAGGACTTGGGAGCCAAAGGCTTTATCGAGGTGGTTCAGGGTCATTATAGGCATGGGCAAATACTAACCTTGATAGGACATATACTTCTACCGATCACTTTTTTATTGTAGATTCGGCTAATGTTTTTGAGTCAGGAAAAAAAATGCAATCAGGTGCGCGGATGGCTATGCAAAGTGTGCATGTTTGGCATATTTTTTATATATGCTAGTTATGGATACGCTGAAGAATTGGCGCATGTTCAGGTTGATACAAGTCAGCCTGTTATTTATTGTGATATCTCTCCTGATATAGGTTCTGATAGGCTGGAAGTTGCCCTCAAGGAAGGCAGCTTGATGGCCTATGATTGGGAAATTATTATCGAGGAAGAGCGTGATTATTGGCTTAATAAAAATATCGGTCGTGTGCAGTTTCGCCGTCAAGTTGTGCCAGATTTAGTTTCGCGGCAATGGTTGCTAAAAGATAGCAATAGCGGCATTAGCAGCGCAACATTATCGACTCACAAGGCGGTTTCCTTTTTAGCGAGTTTAAAACATTTCCCCATTATTGATAAAAGCTTATTACAGCCTGGCGTAAATTATACGATTAGAGTAGAGCTATATATTGAAGAAGGCGAGCTAAGTGATCACTGGTGGGATGTGGTGACAAAGTTTGGAAAAACAGTTGCTGAAGGAAGCTTTTCACTACCATGAGTTTATGGCTACGGATTCTACCTTTGATGCTATCCATGATGATTTGGGCTGTGATTGTGTGGTTATGGCCCAATCACACGACAGCAAACTTACAAGTGGTGGCATGGGTTAATATTAGTTTATTACTTTTATTGTCGATACTGTTGTTTTTATACGCAGTGAAACTTTTGTTTCAGAAAAAAGAACCCCGTTCAGGCTCTCGATTGCGAGCGAAATTGGTAATTGGTGCGGTGGGAATGTTATTAATCCCTGCGGGCACACTGCAGATTGCGGCCAACCAGATGGTCGAAAAAGGCCTGAATGTTTGGTTTGATGTGCGTGTAGATACATTGCTGGATCGGGCTTTGGGCTTGGCACAGGGTTTTTATAGTCGGATTGATCATGATATGCGGCAGAATCTTGGCCAGTATGTGAATGCCCCTGAATTTCTGGCAGATATTGCTAGTTTACCTACGAGTTACCGGAGTTTAAATAGCCGCATGATTGATATTTTGCAGCGTGAGGGCTGGCAGAGTATACAGCTGTATGACCGAAATGAACGCTTGGTTGCGGCAGCTCAGTCTGAAGGGTTATCTGACTTTACCCCCGAACCATTTAGTGAACAGGCACAGCTTGCTTTAACGATGGGTCGAATAGATAGTGAGTTAGTTAACTTACAAAATGATGAAATATTGATTGCCTATGCTCCTATCCGAATTCAACAGCGGGTTGTTGCTTTGCTTAAAGTAAAAACAATCCTACCAACAGGTTTGATTCAAAATGCTAGAGCAGTGGAGTCAGATTACCGTACCTACAAAGAGCTGGAGCGGCACCGTCAATCTATTCGGGATACCTTTACCCATGCCATGCTTTTTATCACGTTGGTTATTGTTTTGATTGTTGGCTTGGTAGCGGTAATTTTTTCACGTCGTTTAACCAGTCCCGTTGGACAACTGGCACATGCGCTTAAAAAAATAACAGATGGAAATCTTGACGTATCAATCCCGAATACATCGGATGATGAGCTGGGAGACTTGGTACATTCATTCAATCGTATGGCATTGCACATGAAACAAAATGCGGAAGCCATTGAAAAGGCACAGCTAGATTTAAATGATGCATTAACCAGCAGCCGGCAGCGGCAATATGTGTTGGAAACGTTGCTTGCGAACTTGCAAAGTGGCGTGTTGTTACTCAATGAATATGGAGAAATTCGCCTTCTGAACCAGTCATTGCGTGAGCTGCTTATTTTGCAGCCCAGTGATTGGGTGAGCGGCTGTAATTTTAATGACTTAAATAACAGAGAGTTGCACTTGGTGCATGAGTTTTATGATGAATTGAGCCATCAGCAGAATGAAACCCTGCAACGAGAGCTAGAGATTACAATTCAAGGTGAAAAACGTCACCTATTGGCGCGTGGAGCGCGTTTGAATGCCTCTGGCTTATCTGGTTTTTCGGGGTACTTATTGTTACTCGATGATGTAAGTCGATTGGCAGAGGTACAACGTCACAGAGCTTGGTCTGAAGTTGCGCAACGTTTGGCTCACGAGATTAAAAACCCACTTACGCCGATTAAATTGGCTGCGGAGCGCTTGCAAAGACGCTTTCGTAAGCAAGTCGACAATCACGATGTCTTTGATAGTTGTACACATGCAATTGTTGCACAGGTTGAACGTTTACAGCGCTTAATTGCTGATTTTTCTACACTAGCTCGCTTGCCTCAACCCCATTGTAAACAAGTGCAGTGTGTAACCTTTGTGCAGGAGTTACGCGATTTGTACGGCGCTTACCCACGTGTGCGCGTTGCCGATATACCAACTAATTTATCATGTTATTGTGATGCTGATCAAGTGCGGCAAATTCTTATTAACCTGATGGAAAACGCCTTAGCTGCGACGGAAGAGCATCAAAAACAAATTCGTTTATACCTTTCTCACGATGATACGATGGTTCATTTTCATGTTGAAGATGAGGGTGAAGGCATTCCCGAAACGGTGCGAGAGCATATGTTTGAGGCTTACTATTCAACAAAATCGACAGGCTCTGGTTTGGGTTTGTCCATCGCTAAACGTATTGCAGATGAGCATGGCGGAGGTTTATCTTTGCTATCAAGCAGTGAACCGACACATTTTTGTTTAGCTTTGCCTGTACAGGCACCACAAGAAAAAGCTGCTGAAAAAGTTCTGGAGGGGACATGAGTACACGCATCATGATTGTCGATGATGAACCCGCTATCCGAGAGTCCCTACAAGGGCTGTTTGAAGATGAAGACTATATGGTGAGCTTGGCACCGTCGGGCGAAGAAGCCGTTGCGCGCTTTCGCAAGCAGTCTGTGGATTGTGTGCTGCTGGATATTTGGATGCCAGGCATTGATGGACTGGAAACCATGTTGCGCTTGCATCAATTGGATGATGGATTACCCATTATTATAATGTCGGGTCATGCGACAATTGATACGGCAGTACGGGCAACACGACAAGGTGCTTTTGATTTTGTTGAAAAGCCACTGTCTTCTGAAAAGCTACTTGTGCTTGTGCGGAATGCACTTGAAAAACGTAAACTAACACGTGAAAACACAGACCTTAAACAAAATATACAACAACAATCGCGGCATGAATTAATGGGCAATAGTGAGGCGATTTGTAAGGTGCGTGAACTGATTCAACGCGTGGCAGTCACGGATACACCGGTATTGTTACTGGGCGAGCATGGAACAGGAAAAGCCGTTGCGGCACGCATGTTGCATCAACAGTCCAAGCGTGCAGAAGCGCCTTTTATGGATATTAATATTGCCAGTATTCCTGATGAAAAAATGGACTCTGAATTGTTTGGTCACGAAAAAGGCGCTTTTCCAGGTGCACTGTATATGCAGCGAGGTCGGTTTGAGGTAGGGCATGGAGGTAGTCTGTTTCTTGATGAAATTGGCGCGTTAAGCCTTAGTGCACAAGCTAAAATTCTTCGTTCTATGCAAGATCGACATGTTCAGCGGCAGGGAAACGCAGCGAATATCGCTGCCAACGTTCGAATTTTGGGAGCAACATCGTCAAACCCTGAAAGCATGTTAAAGCAAGGTGTGCTTCGAGAGGATTTTTATTATCGATTAAATGTAATTACTATTCAGTTGCCAAGCCTGCGTGAACGCATAGAGGACTTACCACTACTAACTGAAACACTTGCGTTGGAGCAAACGGCCCTTTTGGGCGGTGATGCGGTGCAATTTACTGAGTCAGCACAGGCTATGATGACGAGCTATGCATGGGCCGGCAATGTGCGCGAATTGCGTAATTACATTGAGCGTTGCCATATTTTAAGGCCAGGGGAAGAGCTTACAGCTGAAAATATGCCTCCCTTGGATACGGCAAAACAAGCCATGAGTAAGCCTGAGGTTGTGGATTCGGATGATATGAGTCATAACTTTAGTCATGCGCGAGAGCATTTTGAACGTGGCTATTTATTACACCATCTTGATAAAAACAGCTGGAATATTAGCCATACGGCTGCAGATATTGGTATGGAACGAAGCCAACTACATCGCAAGATAAAGCACTTCTCACTGACTCAAATGGAGAAAAAAACATGAATGTTTTAATTTTAGGTGCTGGGGAAGTGGGCTTTCATATTGCTCAACGTTTGGCATCAGAAGGCAATAATGTTTCGGTGATAGACAATGATGCTGCGCGTTTACAACGTGTTGCAGATACAATGGATGTGAAAACTATTCTCGGTTATGCCACGCATCCAAGCTCTTTGGCACAAGCTGGCGCTGAAAATGCAGAGCTATTGATTGCTGCGACAACCAGCGATGAAACCAATATGTTGGCATGTCAGGTTGCCCATTCTTTATTCAAAGTAACAACTAAGATGGCGCGCATTCGTGAAACGGACTATGTGAACCACCCTAAATTATTTGGTCGAGATGAATTGCCTATCGACCTGATTATTTCACCAGAAAATGAAGCTGCTAAGTCGATTGTTAAACGTTTTCAAGTTACCTCGGCAGTGGATGCACAAGAGTTTGCTGGAGGGAAAGTGCAGTTGTTGGGTATGCGTATTCCTCCCAAAGGGCATCTGGCGGGTATTGCATTAAGTGAGTTGCATGAAGTACTCGATGGTTTGCGGACATATGTTGTGGCTCATGAGCACAACAGGTTGTGGCGTGTACCAAAACCTGAAACAGTACTGCTAGCAGGAGATAGCATTTATTTGGCTGTTGCAGGCCATGATGTGGGACGTTTACTGGAGTGCATGAACCACGAGGAATGCCGAGGGAAAAGCAGTGCCCAGCGTAATGTGTTGATCGTAGGTGGTGGACATGTGGGATATATTGTGGCGCAACAGTTAGAAAAGCTTGGTACATCGGTTAAATTGATCGAGCATAACCCTATGCGGGCGGAATGGCTGGCGGAGCACCTAGATCGCACAGTTGTTATCCACGGTGATGCTTTGGATAGACAGCTTCTTGAAGAAGAGTCAATTGATACGATTGATGATTTCCTAGCACTAACCAATGATGATGAAACGAATATTTTGGGTAGTTTGATCGCCAAAAAATATAAGGTTCCTCATATTGTAACGCTGGTAAATCGTGCTATTTATAGTGATTTAATGCGCGAAATGGGCCTGGAAATTACTGTGTCGCCACGTTTGACTACTGCATCGGCTATTTTACGACATGTGCGTAAAGGGCGTATTTTTGGGCTTTCTTCACTGGGTGACGGTACGCTGGAAGTTTTAGAAGCAGAGGCGCTTAAAACTTCGGCGATTCTGGATATACCCTTAAGTGAGTTGGAACTTCCAGAAAACGCAGTGATTGGCGCAATTATTCGCGGTGATGATGTGATTATTCCTGACGGGGACTCGATGGTTGAACCCAATGATCACGTTTTATTGATTACACAGGGTACTTCACTGCGTGAGGTAGAGAAGCTTTTTGAAGTGGGCTTGGAATTTTTTTAATGGTGATGTTTGTTCAAATATCTAAAACTAGAAGGATAAACTATGCATATTAAAGGCGTGATTTGGACACTGGGTGTTCTAATTGTTTTATTCGCATTGGGTATGTTATTACCAGCTTTGGTGTCGCTATATTTTTCTTCAGGTCATGCGGATCACTTCTTTATTGCAAGTGTTTTGACTGCTAGTTTAGGTTTGATCATGATGAAATGGGGTGGTGGTTCGCCTAAGCGCTTGAGTCATAAAGATGGCTTTCTAATTGTGGCTCTGGCCTGGGTTGTTTTGTCTTTACTTGGAGCAATTCCTTTTTGGACAACAGGTGTTTGCGTGAGCATTGTGGATGGATTGTTTGAGTCTACATCCGGCTTAACGACCACTGGCGCAACGATTCTTACTGGACTGGATAATCTTCCGCCCTCGATCTTGTTTTGGCGCTCGATGCAGGAGTGGTTGGGTGGTATGGGTATTATTGTATTGGCGGTAGCGGTTATGCCACTTTTGGGTGTGGGGGGGATGCAGCTATTCCGTGCTGAAACTCCTGGCCCAGTGAAGGATAAACTTACGGCGCGGGTGACGGAAACAGCCAAAGCTTTATGGTACATATATTTGGCGATGACCATGCTTGCGGGTATTGCTTTATGGTTGGCTGGCATGAGCGCTTTTGATGCTATTAACCATGCGATGACAACAGTAGCGATTGGCGGTTTCTCGACCCATGATGCAAGTATGGGGTATTATGATTCCATGTGGATTCGTGGGCTTACAGTGATATTTATGTTGCTTGCAGGGATTAATTTCACCCTGCATTTTGCAGCTATGCGGCGCGGATTTTCAATCAAAAGTTATAGTCATGATGATGAATTTCGTACGTATATCAAATGGATTAGTGTGCTCATCCTTTTAATTGGAAGCCTAACTTTGTTGACAGGTAGTGGTACGTGGGATGAAATTATTTTCAATACGGTAGCGATTGCAACGACTACAGGCTTTGCGGTGAGTGATTATGCTCTTTGGCCACCTGGTACGACGATGCTGTTATTTGCGGCGATGTTCGTTGGTGCTTGTGCAGGCTCAACGGGTGGTGGTATGAAAGTTGTGCGCGTTTTGCTCTTGTTCAGGCAAGGGATGCGTGAAATTCGTCGCTTGATTCATCCGCATGGTGTTATTCATGTGAAAATAAATGAGCAAAGTATTGGCGGGCCTGTTGTACAAGCTTTGTGGGGATTCTTTGTGCTCTACATGGTTTGCTATGGGATTGTGGCAATACTGCTGTCATTTACAGGTGTCGATATGCTGACATCACTCACTGCAGCAGCGGCCTGTATTACCAATACAGGCCCCGGTTTTGGCACAGTAGGGCCTGCAAGCACCTATGCCAGTTTGCCTGATGCCGCCAAAGCTGTATTGATGTTTGGTATGGTATTGGGCCGTTTGGAAATTTTTACATTCTTTGTACTCTTGGTTCCTGAGTTTTGGAGAAAGTAAAAATAAGTTATAACGTTAAGGTAACGGGCACTCGGATATTATTCGCACTGAGTTGAATGGGAATGGGGTATAATCCGCGCGGGCAAGGTCCAGAGATACAATCACCTGTGACAGGGTTGAACAAAGCGCCGTGGGTATGGCACAGCAGTGCTTGTCCATCATCAGAAAAAAACTGATTAGGAGTCCAATCTAAGGGGCTTCCGACATGTGGGCAATGGTTTCGGTAGGCATAGAACTTACCATTTCGACATATAGCAAAACCACCTTCTTGAATGCTTAGTGTTTTATGCTCACCATCTACTTTTGTTTGTATTTGAACGGTAATATCAAAACTAACAGCGCTACCTTCTTGTGGTTGTGGGAGTGTTTGCCACATATGCTCTTCTAACAATCCAATGCCTTTTGATACGCGAGCATGGCTTCTGCCCACTGTTCTTTTTGCGTTAGCCATTCAGCCTGAGTGCGCCAGAATTCACGGCATGGCTGCGTTTCCAGCAAGCTGGACAAAGCTTCTTCTGCCAAGCCATCTAATTTTCCAGCATGGGCAAGGCGGGCACGTAGCCATTGTAATGCGGCTGTACCTTGTTGTTTTTCAAGTTTGCGGAATGCTGCTAGAGCATCGTTATTGAGAAGCTCAAAACTTGCATTCGCGATAGCAAGGTCATCGTGTTGTTGTAAGTGCCCCAGCCATAGTTTCTCAGCGGATTTAGCATTGCTTTCTGCGATATGGGCATGACCCAAAGCGAGTATAACATCACTGTTTTCGGGCTGCATGCGATAGGCCTTTCTTAAATATTCCATGGCATGTTTGGGTTCTTGTTTTGCCAATGCTAGCCATGCCTGCGCCATTTGTGGTTTGGCGCGTGATGCAGAGCGGTAACCCTGTTTCCAAATAGCTTCTAGACGTTCAACTCCGCGCTTCCAGTCTTGTTCTTCAATAGCCAAGTCGGCCATACGAACCAGTGCTAGCGGTGAATTTGGCTGGCTTTTTAGCCATGTTTCTAAGTAGGCTTTGCGGGTTGCAATATCGGGTCGGGACTTGGCTTCAGGGTCGGTAGCAATACGGGCGCTTAATGCAATAACCAAGCTATCATCATCACCCGCAGCAAGAGTTTGATCGGAGGCTGAAATAGTGCTGATTTTAAGTAGTTCTGCGGCCCAATCAGGAATAACTCCGCGCGATTTTTTAAAGGCGCGTTTACCATAGTCGCCACGCATATCTAACCATTGAGCAATACCGTCTTGTAGTCGCTGTTCACGGCGCTTTTTGCCGCCCATGCGCAGTGTTTGCCAAAGCTGGCCCGGGCCTGCAATGAGCGCAGAAAGCAGCCTCTGAATGAACCAGAGGACAGCGAAGATGAGTAATAAGCTTACTACAAATGCGCCTTGCCGTGTTTCAAACTGCCAGCCAAAGGCCTCAATACGCAATGTTTGCAGTGCAATATCAGGGAATAGGGTGAGGATAATAGTAAGAACAAGTGCAATAAGAAGAAGAAATTTTAAGCGCATTTAAGACGCCTCCAGCCATGTTTGAGCAGTTTGGCGAAGCTTTTTAATATCGGCCTGAATAGCATTAAAATTCTCTGGCAATTGTAAAATTTTGGCCTGTTCATTAGGGCTTTGAGCATTCTTACCTTGATTTACATTAAAGAGTTCGACCAGGTGTAGCTGCAGCTGTGCACGTAATTCTGTCCATGCAGTGCTAGCTGGCCATTGTTCTAACCCCATATTTTGTTTGATATTCAGCAGCGTATTTTTCAACCTAAACAGTGCTGCCTCTTCGCTACTTTGAGAACGCTTCAGGCTGAATTGTTTGATAAGCCACTGTAGCCATGGTTTGGATTCATCGGCAGTGACTGTCGTCTCAATAATATTATTATATTCGCTGGGCTTAAAGCTGGAAATCAAATGACTTATTTCCTGCTGCCATTGGTGAACATCATTTTGTCGTTGCTCCGCTAATTTCAGCATGGACTCAGCTAAATTGCGCTGCTCTGTCGTGAGTGATGGTAGTAAGCTTATCTCCTGCCATGCCAACTTAATTTGTGGTAAATGACTGTTATGTTTCATGATCCATGAGAGGCGAGAATGAAGCTGCATAGATTCCAGCATGGATTGAGAATGCGCTGCATCCTGTTGCTGTTCGCGCAAGGTTTGCAATTCACTTTGTAAACCCTGCATGCTTTCTTGCAATGTGGTGATGGCGGTGATTAGAGCCTTACCTTCTTCACTGCTAATGGCTGTAGGCGTGACAGTTTTAGGGGTGGGTACATCAATAAGTTTGTTGGCCTCTTCTTGAATAAGCTCTGCAGCAGTGCTTTGGTGAGAGATGTCGGCAGTGGATACGGTAGCAGAGGGCTCATGGTTGGTGGTTTTCAGTGCATAATTTTGTTGATAGTAGTTAAGTGCAAAGATTGATGTTGCTGAGCCGACAATAAACGCTAGTACAAAAAGAGGCCAGCGACGTGGGGAATTTGTTGGTTTTTCTACGTTATTGTGCTCCAATTCAGGCGCTTCAATCACGGTAGAGGCATCAGGTGTAGCGTTTTCGCTAGTGTGTTGTTTATCGTTCATGCTTTAATCATCGTTCAACCAACGGGCTACGTCCAGTGCATGATAGGATAAAATTAAATCTGCACCAGCGCGTTTGAAGCCCATCATGGTTTCGAGCACGACCCGTTTTTCATCAATCCAACCATTGGCTGCCGCAGCTTTGACCATCGCATATTCGCCTGAGACGTTATATACAGCCATTGGTAAGTTGGTTGCGTCTTTGACTTCACGGACAATATCCATGTATGCCAAGGCAGGTTTTACCATTAACATATCGGCACCTTCTTGCACATCCAATAACGCTTCTTTGATAGCTTCGCGGCGGTTGGCAGGGTCCATTTGATAGCTAGCACGATTGCCAAAGCTTGGAGTGGAGTCAGCGGCATCGCGGAAAGGCCCAAAATAGCCTGAAGCGTATTTTACAGCATATGACATAATCGGTATTTCAGTAAATCCAGCCTCATCCAAGCCAGATCGAATTGCTGCGACCATACCATCCATCATGCCTGATGGAGCAACTATATCGACGCCTGCCTTGGCATAGGAAATGGCTTCTTTCTTTAAGTTTTCTAAGGTTGAATCGTTATCGACTTCTTCCCCGCACAGTACGCCGCAATGACCATGCTCGGTGTACTCACAAAAGCATGTATCGGCAATTACACACATATCAGGGCAAGCTTTTTTCGCAGCGCGAATCGCTTTTTGAACAATACCGTTATCATCCCAACCCGATGCACCAATATCATCCTTCTCATTAGGAATGCCGAATAAAATAATGCCTGGAATACCAAGTGCGGCCACTTCTTCTACGGCTGCAGCAACATCACCCAATGGAATACGTGATACACCGGGCATGCTTTTAACTTCAATGGCTTCGGTGATGCCTTCATCAACAAACAAAGGATAAATCAAATCATCAACGGATAATGAAGTTTCACGTACCATACGGCGAATCGTAGATGTCTTACGCAGCCTGCGTGGGCGAATGGTTAGGTTCAGTTCAGATGTGGTCGATAAAGACATCGTATCAGTTGCTCCGTTGAGAAAAGTAATCAGCCAAGGCTTCCAGCATGGAAGGGAAATTGGCATCTGTGGCGATAAGCTGCACCTTCAAACCAAGTTTGTCAGCAGCATCGGCGACTTGTTGGCTGATAGCGACAAGAATGGGTCTATTGGCAAGCTCAAGGCTACCAATACGTTGGAGATAATGCTCAGCGGTTTTAGAGCTGCCGAGTAAGGTGGCATCGATGATATTTTTTTCTAACATAGCTAACACTTTGGTATTATCTTCATCTGGACAAATGCTTTGGTAAGCGGTGATGAGCTGTGTTTTGATGCCTTTACCTTGCAAGTATTCAAGCAGTATATTACTGCCACTTTCAGCCCGAAAGAACAGCAGTGATTGCGGAAGCCCTTGTGCCTGATAAGCCTCAATAAGACCTTGTTGCGATGCTGTTTTAGAAATGATATCTGCTTGAAGATGATGTTTTTTTAGTGCGCCTGCAGTTTTTTTGCCGACCACTGCAATGCGCTTATCTTGAAATAAAGCAGTGGTAGATGTTGGGTTGTTTTTAAACACCGCTTGAATGCCATTAACGCTGGTGAATACAATATCGCTGTAGCTTTCAGCATCATTTAAGCCTTGGCGAATGGAATCCTTGAGAATGTGATGTTCTAAACAAGGCAATGAAATGGCCGTAGCACATTTTTTTTCAATCAATGCAGTAGTTTCAGCAAGTTGTTGCACTGCACGGGTAAGTAGTATGCGTTTGCCTGCAAGGGGTGAGTTTTGCATATCTGTATTGTATAAGCAAAATGATTGTAAGACAATTTGTTAAACAAATTGTTTAAGAGGTAAAGCAAAGTGAATATAAGGCTTGCCATGTAGCTTGAGATATGTTGTTATAGTAAGATGGCAACTAAAAAAGTAAAAGAACAAGCTCGAAAAGTACTAAAAGACACCTTTGGGTATGATGACTTTCGCCCTATGCAGGAAGATATTATTTGCTCGTTACTGGATGGTAAAGACGCATTTGTCTTAATGCCAACAGGCGGTGGTAAATCATTGTGTTATCAGATACCTGCGATTATGCGCGAGGGTACAGGTATTGTTGTATCACCACTCATTTCATTGATGAAAGACCAAGTGGATGCACTGGTTCGCTGTGGTGTAAATGCAGCATACTATAACTCATCGCTAAAAGCGGCTGAGGCAAAGGATGTTTTGGATCGTTTTGAAGCGGGGGAATTGGATTTGTTATATGTCGCACCAGAGCGGCTATTAACCAAGACTTTCCAGAAACGCTTGGAAAAAGTAAAAGTAGCGATGTTTGCAGTCGATGAAGCCCATTGCGTTTCGCAATGGGGTCATGATTTCCGCCCTGAATATGTTCGCTTGGGTGAATTGCGTGAGATCTTTCCAGATGTTCCGATGGTTGCATTGACCGCAACAGCGGACGAACACACCCGAGAAGATATTGCAGACCGCTTGAGCTTGCAGAAGGCAAAACGTCATATATCCAGTTTTGATCGCCCAAATATCCGTTATTTAGTATCAGAAAAACGCCAACCTTTAACACAGGTTTTGCAGTTCCTAGAAGATTGGAAAGATTGTTGTGGGATCATTTATTGTTTGTCTCGAAAACGTGTGGAAGACATGGCTGTAAACCTTCAGCGCCATGGTGTTCGGGCCGCAGCATACCATGCTGGTATGCCAGGACGTTCACGTGAAAGGGTACAAGACGATTTCTTGCGTGACCGCGTAAAAGTGATCGTTGCAACCATTGCTTTTGGTATGGGTGTGGATAAACCGAATGTACGTTTTGTGATTCACCATGATTTACCCAAATCGATTGAATCGTATTATCAGGAAACTGGTCGTGCAGGCCGTGATGGTCAAGAATCTGAAGCGCTGATGTTATATGGCTCTGGCGATGTGAATCTGGTACGCCGACTGATTGAAAATGTGGAAAATATTGATCAGCGCCGTGTGGAAGTACATAAGTTGAATAGCATGGTGGCTCTTTCAGAAGCTTTAACATGCCGTCGGCGTGTATTGCTCGGTTATTTTGGCGAGCATTTGGAAGAAGATTGTGGCAACTGTGATGTCTGTCTTGATCCTCCAGAGACCTATGATGGTACGGAGCTGGCGCAATTGGCAATTCGCTGCGTGAAAGAAGCCAAGGGTGACTTTGGTGTGGGTTATATTATTGACGTATTACGAGGTTCTAAAAATGCACGGATTGTCAGTAATAAACATGAAAAATTAAAAACACATGGCAATGGTGCAGACATCAATGGTGATGAGTGGACTTCTATCCTGAGGCAATTGGTGCATCAGGGTTATTTTCAACAGGATGTTTCGCGCCGAGCTGCCTTGGTTGTAACGAAAAAAGGCGAGCTACTGTTGAAAGGTGGCGATGCAACATTGGCTCGCTACCAACCTGGTATTAAACGTAAATTACGTCGCTTTTCTCAAGGTAGAGATGCGGCTCTGTTTAAGAAACTTGTAGCCATGCGTGTGGAGTTGGCAGAGGCTGAAGATGTTGCCAATCATGTCATTTTGAGCGATGTGGCATTAACTGAAATAAGTCAGTTCATTGGCGAAATTGAGGTGGAACAGCTGCGTAAAGTGAGTGGTATGGGACAGCATAAGCTTGATGCTTATGGCGCAAGAATTGTTGCTGTTTTGAAGGCTCATGCATCTGCAAGAGCCAGTGGTAAGATCAGTGATGCCAATAAATTCCCAACACTTCTTGCTAAAGGCCCTGCGCCAACGGATGCTCAAAGTCACACTTGGAATTTATACAAAAAAGGTGTGAGTATTGAGGATATAGCTGTTGAACAAGGGGTGGTGAAAAAGACTGTAATCAATCACTTTATTGCTCTGGTTCGTGCTGCACAGCAGATTGATGTATCGAAGATTGTGCCTGATTTTGATCAAGTGATGGCAGAGTTGGATGACGCAGACCCTTATGCATCGTTGTCTGAGGTTAAGAGTGAGCTAACGGTGGATTTAAGTAATGAAGAATTTCGTTTGGTCTTGGCATGGCGTGAAGGTATTGGCGTAAGCTAAGTTGAAATACTAAAGGTGTAAAAAAAGCCAAGGCTACAATGTAGCCTTGGCTTTTTTCTGTGCTCTAAAGTGTATTGTAAAGCGTTAAAGAAATTGCAGAAAGCATCATTGTTACACTGATAAACAATAATGTTTGAGCTGTTTTGAGGCGGGCAGGGTTGCCATGTTGAATAATAGGGGGCTTTTGTTCGGCAAAGGAAATATTTTGAATAAGCTGGCTTAGCCCTTGAATATATCGTTTGGATTTTTTTGCTTTATTGATTGGAAGGCGCAAAGCTAGCTGCTTTAAAGTAATGATATTTTTGTGCTTAGGGGTGTTCATTGTTGCATGGGTAAACAACGTAAGCGCTTGAATATCTATACGGTCTCCGATAAGGCTTTGCAAAGCTTTGCAAGTATAGTCATGTTGGCGGAGCGGGCTTTCAAAGCGGAAGGTTTCGTGTTTATTTTGCTGACACCACATAGCATCACGTAAGGAACCGGAAATAACGCCTGAATGTGCTGCACTGTTAAGGCAAGTTATTTCAGCATCTAAAATTAAATATTCGATATAAATTGGTTTTCCCTTTCTGTCTTGAAAGTGAATGTTTTCTAGTATGTGCGCGCCATTTTTGTGTAATAAATGCATATGGTGATGGATGCGCATGTTTCCCCATGCCGCAATAAGCCATGGTTTGGCAAGAAATAATGAGATAATTAACAGCACGATTGATGCAAGGGCTAGATTAGGTGGTAAATTGTACGTAAATAAAGCCAGCATGTGAATCTCCTAGAGGTGGATGGTTAATAAAAATGATAGGCTGTCCGTGACAGTCATCACTGTATGATTTTGGCGCGGCTTATTTAGATGATCAGATCAATAAAGCCTCTCTTTATAAAATAAGGAGAGGCTTTATTGATTGTGATTGTTTTAGAGGCTGAGCTGTTTTAACCAGCGCTCCAAGAAGTGAATATTAAAGTCGGCACTTTGGAAGCCAGGGTTGGCAAGCAAGCGACGGTGTAACTCACAGTTGGTTGTGACGCCAATAATAGCAAGCTCATCAATCGCACGTTGCATGCGACGAATGCATTTGTTGCGGTCACGTGCATGTGTAATGACTTTAGCAATCATGGAGTCGTAATGTGGCGGAATTTTATAACCTGTATAAATGGCAGAATCCACACGCACGCTGCGCCCACCTGGTGCATGATATAGCTCTACAGTGCCTGGAGAAGGTGTGAATTTGAAAGGGTGTTCAGCATTGATACGGCATTCAATTGCGTGCCCTTTCATTTTAATTTTCTCTTGTGTGTAGGCAAGTTTTTCACCAGTGGCAACACGAATTTGCCATTCAATTAAATCAACGCCCGTAATAAACTCAGTCACAGGGTGCTCAACCTGAATACGGGTATTCATTTCCATAAAATAGAAAGATTGGTCTGGGTTAAGTAAGAACTCAATCGTACCCGCACCTTCATAATTTACGGCAGATGCAGCAGCAACACCAGCAGCACAAATTTTCTGGCGGGTTTCTTCGCTAATTGATGGGCTTGGCGCTTCTTCAACGACTTTCTGATTGTTGCGTTGAATAGAGCATTCGCGTTCGAATAAGTGGACTAAGTTTCCGTGTTTGTCACCCATAACCTGAACTTCAATATGGCGAGGCTCTTCGAGAAATTTCTCAATAAACACAGTTTCATCACCAAACATGGTTTTGGCTTCTGTTTGACAAACATTAAATGCAGTTGGTAGCGATGTTTCAGAGCGGACAACCTTCATGCCACGCCCTCCACCACCAGCAGCAGCTTTAATAATTAAAGGAAAGCCAGTGGCCTTGGCAACTTCTTTGGCCTCTTCAACACTATGAACTGCACCTTCGGATCCGGGCACCAATGGAACGCTAGCTTCTTTCATGCGCTGCTTGGCCTTAACTTTATCACCCATAATATGCATGGATTCAGGTGAGGGGCCTATCCAAGTGAGCCCAGAGGCGATAACAATTTCGGCGAACTCTGAGTTTTCTGCTAAAAAACCATAGCCAGGATGAATGGCCTGGGCATCAGTGACTTCGGCTGCTGCCATAATGGCGGGTATGCTTAAATATGAATGTGTGCTTACAGCGGGGCCAATGCAAATGGCTTCATCGGCAAGGCGGGTATGCATGGCATCGCGGTCTGCTTCCGAGTAAACTGCGACAGTTGCAACACCTAGCTCTTTACAAGCGCGAATAACGCGAACGGCAATTTCACCACGGTTAGCAATGAGAATTTTATGAAACATAATAATATTCCTTATGCTGGTGTGATAACAAAAATAGGCTGACCATACTCAAGAGGCGTAGCGTTATCGACTAGGATTTCTGTGATAGTACCAGCATATTCTGCTTCAATTTCGTTCATTAATTTCATTGCTTCAATAATGCAAAGCGTATCGCCTTTTTTGACTTTATCACCTTCATTGACGAACGCATCTGAATCAGGACCCGGTGAGCGGTAGAACGTTCCTACCATCGGAGATTTTACAGTATGCTCATGGTCTGGATTATCAGAGCTAGCCACTGTAACTTCCTGAGCTGGCGCGGCCGCAGTTACAATGGCCTGTGGGGCAGCGTACGGGACAGGCGTGGCGACACTGCCTTGACGCGAAATGCGAATAGATGAATCGCCTTCGGTGACTTCTATTTCAGTAACATCTGAGCTTTGTACAAGTTTAATTAATTTGCGAATTTCAGTAATATTCAAGTTAGACTCCTTATTCATTTTCTAGTTTTGTAATAAGCCCGTGTAGTGCGAGCGTATAAGAGGTGTTGCCAAACCCTGTGATGATGCCACTTGCGACATCTGATAAAAAAGATTGATGGCGAAAGTTTTCACGCTGATGGACATTGGACAAGTGGACTTCGATAAAAGGCAGTTTAATAGCCAAAAGAGCATCACGCAGAGCAATGCTTGTGTGGGTGTAAGCGGCAGGGTTGATAATGATACCATCCAGCTTATCACGTCCGGCTTGATGCAGACGGTCAACCAATGCGCCTTCATGGTTGCTTTGATAAGTGGATATTTCTGTGTTGAGAGAAGATCCTAATGTTACCAATTCGGCATTAATGTCTGCCAATGTTTGTGAGCCATAGGTTTCTGGTTCACGTGTGCCCAAAAGGTTTAGGTTTGGGCCATGCATAACGAGGATTTTTAGTTGTTTCATGTTTATTTTTCCCATGTTGCGGATAGCTGTAATAAGATTTTATCATTTGGGTTATCGTGTAACAAGGTTGCCAACATAGCGCGGGCAGGCTTCAACTCACCCTGTTGCCATAATATGCGAGCTAAAGGTAGAGATGATGCTTCTTCAGGCTGCTGCTGATAGTTTTTAGTAAGAAGTGACTTGGCTTTTTGGAAGTGCTGGGTCGCTTTCTCTTGTTGACCTTGAGATTGTAAAACATGTCCAAGCCATGCCCACGCTTTGGGTTCAGATGGAGCGAACTCAAGGATTTCCAATAAAATGCTTTCAGCCTCTTGCAAAGAATGCGTTTGAAATGCTTTTTTTGCAGCTACGAAGCCTTGTGCAACACCCGACCAGCTATCTGGTTTGGGCGTTGTTTTAGCGCTTGGGTTGGGAGAAGCGGTGCTTACTGCTAGCATGCGTGACAATCTACGGGGCATCGATAAGTGGGTCAAATGGTTAGACAGCTATTTTTATCTATTTTGTCGAAATAACACGTTAATTTGCGAATAAAATATAAAAAAGGCATGGTTTTATGCAGATTCAGTTAAATGGAGAAGACACCCAAGTGACGGCGATGAATTTGCTCGATTTGGTGGTAGAGTTGGGTTTGGAGCAGCGCATGATTGCGATTGAGCGTAATATGGAAGTGGTGCCTAAAAGTGAATATGCAACAACAGAACTTGAAGAACGCGACCGTATTGAACTGGTGCATATGATAGGTGGAGGGTGATTGATTTATCCGCAAAAACTATGCATGATTTTTGCTTATTTGCGCAGGAAAAAAAGCAGTTTTTTGTCTGCTTACTAAAGCCGCGCTTGCTGTGCGGAATGGAGATTAGGGTCGATGACTGACATATTTAAAGTTGGAACACATGAGTTTACATCACGTTTGATTGTAGGCTCTGGAAAATACAAAGATTTTGAAACAACCAAGCTTGCAACGGAAGCTTCGGAAGCAGAGATGATTACCGTCGCGGTGCGGCGTGTGAATATCACCGACATGGGCAAAGAAAGCCTGCTTGATTATATCGACCCAAAAAAGTACACCATTTTACCCAATACAGCAGGTTGTTTTAATGCTGATGATGCGGTACGAACGTTAAGATTAGCGCGTGAAGCTGGTGGCTGGGATTTGGTAAAGCTGGAAGTGCTTGGCGATACGGAAACATTGTACCCCAATGTGGTGGAAACGATTAAAGCAGCAGAAACATTGGTGGAAGAAGGTTTTCAAGTGATGGTTTATACCAATGATGACCCGATTGTAGCGACACGTTTGGAAGAAATTGGCTGTGTGGCCGTGATGCCGTTGGGTAACCCTATTGGGTCAGGCCGTGGCTTGGCAAATCCCTTTAATATTCGAGTCATTAAACAGCGTGCCAATGTGCCGATTATTGTAGATGCGGGTATTGGCACAGCTTCGGATGCGGCGAAAGCTTTGGAGCTGGGTGCAGATGCAGCGTTGATTAATACTGCCATTGCAGAAGCAGGTGATGCGTGCATGATGGCGCGTGCCATGCGGGATGCCGTACGAGCAGGAAGGTTGGCACATTTGGCCGGACGTATGCCGAAACGGGCATTTGCCTCGGCATCATCACCGACTGAAGGTTACATCTGGGATTAAGGCAGCAGGCTGAATAGCTACAAGTTTATATATTGCACGGGTACTGAGTAATTACCTTTAAAGGAATTTTTATGAGTGAATTGAAGAATGATTTATTTTTACGCGCATGTTTGCGCCAAGATGTAGAGCGTACTCCCGTTTGGATGATGCGTCAGGCGGGGCGTTATTTGGCAGAGTATCGTGCAACGCGGGCTAAAGCGGGTGGTTTTCTGAATCTGTGCCGCTCACCTGAACTGTGCAGTGAAGTGACTTTGCAGCCGATTGATATTTTGGATGCAGATGCCGCGATTCTATTCTCAGATATTTTAGTGGTGCCTGAAGCTATGGGTATGGAGCTCACCTTTGGTACGGGTGAAGGGCCTAAGTTTCCTGACCCTATCACGTGCAGGGCTGATGTTGAGAAGCTACCCGTCTTGGATGACCCAACGCGTGAGTTGGGTTATGTGATGGATGCAGTAAGTACAATTCGCCGTGATTTGAACGGACGTGTCCCATTGATTGGCTTTGCAGGCAGTCCTTGGACATTGGCAACGTATATGGTTGAAGGCGGCGGTTCGAAAAACTTTTCAAAAGTTAAAGCAATGATGTTTAATGAGCCTGAAACTATGCATTTACTGCTTGAAAAATTAGCTGATTCGGTAGCTGCTTATTTGAATGGTCAAATAGCTAGCGGTGCGCAAGCTGTACAAATATTTGATACGTGGGGCGGAATCTTAAATACCAGTGCTTACAATGAATTTTCATTGCAATATATGGCGAGGATTGTATCACAATTAACCCGTAAAAATGATGGGCGAAAAGTGCCTGTTATTTTATATTCTAAGGGTGGCATGGGTTGGCTTGAAAAAATGGCTGATACAGGCTGTGATGTGTTGGGACTAGATTGGTCGATTGATATTGATGAGGCCAAACGTCGTGTGGGTGATCGTGTTGCTTTGCAAGGTAATATGGACCCAACGATGCTGTATGCCAAGCCAGAGCGTATCCGTGCTGAAGTGAAAGATATTCTTGCGAAATTTGGACATGGCAATGGTCATGTATTTAACCTTGGTCATGGCATCACTCCGGATGTACCACCTGAGCATGCGATTGAATTCTTTAAAGCAGTACGCGAAGAGTCTGGGAAATATCACGTATAACTATTGATGATTGATCACAAAAAAAGGCTGCTCAATGAGCAGCCTTTTTTTATCGAGAGGAAAAGTGCTTTAGATATTTTCAAGCACGGCACTGTGAATAACAATGTCATGGCGGTCACGAACAGTTGAAATCCAACGAGCAAAGCGTACGGCACCTTTGGCTTTAACTGCTTTTAGAGAAATGGCAGCCTTTTGCTCGATAAAGGTTTTATCATCGCCAGCGATTGCGTTTGTAACATAAACCAATGCCAGTCCGCGTGATGTTTGAACAGCTTTGCCTGCCCACTGTTTAACGCCTGTATTGAAAGCCGCATTAATGATAGCTGGGGTTAGCCATGTTGCTTTGTCACCAAGGCCACTACGGCGCACTGGTTTGGATAAAAATTTTGCATACCCACCATTCTGTGCCATAGCATCAGGTGTGATATGACTAGACTTTGCGAGTAATGTTTTAGCAATTTCACGTGTTTTATTAGCAGCAGCAGCATTGCGGGCATCAGCATAAACTCTAGTGGTGACATCTTTAAACGCGAGTGCAGCAGGTTCAATGCGTTGTAGCGATTCAATGGCAACAAATCGACCATCATCAAGTTCAATAATATCAATGTTATCACCGGGAATGGCTGTAAAGGCCTGCTTGATAAGGGTTTGGTCGCTACCTAATAATGTATCTGCAAGCGCTAAGGATGCATCAATAGCATCAGTTTTATAAACAGTAAGGTTGAGGCTATTGGCAGCAGCTTGAAGTGAGTCTTCCATGCCTAAAGCATTGTCCAAATCCTGTGATAACTCATAAGCCTCGTCACGAGCCTTTTCGAGGGTTAAAGTCTTTTGTAATTCGTCATGAACATCGCTCAATGATTGGCTTACGCCATTTATTATCAAGCTAGCTTTGCGTGCTTCATAGGCCGAAGCAATGTCAGCCTCGTCGATACGAATATCTTTAGCAAGTTTGGCAGGGTCGATTTCAACGGCACTGATTTTTACTTGAAGGTTGGAGCGATAATTTTGTGTATGGCTATCATACCAAGCCTTTGCGCTTGCAGCATCGACTTTAACGTCTTTAATGATGTTTTTAGGCTCAATGATTACGGCAGCAATTGTGCGTTGGGCAAACTCACGTTCAAATTGAGCGCGTACTTCTGCATCATTCACCTGAGCTGAATCAATAATGGCTTTTTGCAATGCATCAATCATCAAGTTAACACGTGTATCATCTTCATAGTCGCGGGTAGTTGAAAAGCCCATATTGCGTGTGAATGCGTGGTAACGTTGAGGGTCAAATGTGCCAGCTTGTTGGAAGGTGGGGTTGTTTTGTACATAGGCTAATAGTGCAGCATCAGAAGCGACTAGCCCCATGCGAGCTGCCTCATCCAGCATCAGCTGACGGTTAATCATGGTTTGTAGTGTGTTATCTTTGACACCTAGTTGCTCAACCAGTGTTTTTGAAAATTGTTTCCCTAACATGGCACGGTAGCTATTAAGTTGACGGTCATAGGTTTGTGAAAAACTTAAATCGCTAATTGGTTTTCCGTCGATTTCAGCAACATAAGCAACACGGCTTCCTGTAAAATAATCACCGATGCCCCACAATCCAAAAGAAAGAGCGATGCCGCCAAGAATAAGTTTGGCCAGCCATGACTGTGCTTGGTTGCGCATAATTTCGAGCATTATAAACCTCAATATAACAAGTAAATGAACAGATTTTATAAAAGAAGCGGGACGCTACTCAAGGCGCATTTATCAGGCAAGGTGAAGTTGTTTTTTCGTGTTGTAAAAAGCATGGAAAACACACGAAATGAAAAAGTGTGATCTGCATCGCTTGTGTTTCATTTATAAAGGCTTATAAATAGACAATGAGCATGTTACGAACACATATGGGTCACTGGCATAGACGCGCAGACAGGGTCGGTTTATTTTCTCTACAAGCCTTGCAGGGAGTGCAGCGTTTTTTCCAGATTTTTGTGGGGGTATCGCGGGTTTTTCTGCGTATGCGCTGGATATCACGCCCCGCTGTGATGAATGTAGTGATACGGCAAGTGTACTTTACAGGCGTCCAGAGTTTGCCTTGGGTGATTGTTATCGCCTTAGGAACAGGGGTGCTTGCCGTTTATAATATTGTGGATTTTGCGCGTAGAATACAAGATTTATCACTGATTGGCAGCTTAATGAATGGGGTGTTGGTGCAAGAAATGGCTCCCTTTTTAGTGGCGATTTTTTTATTGGCACGTTCGGGTGTTGCGGTGGTGACTGAGGTGGGGCATATGCAATCACGAGGTGAAGATGCTTTGCTGCATAGTCTTGGGGTCTCGCCCTTTGAATATTTATACTTGCCTAGAATACTAGCTTTTTCCTTATGTGGGTTGGTGCTGACTTTTGTTTTCGTCGTTGTTTCTATATGGGTTGGTGGATTGGTGGTATCTTGGACGTATACTTTGAACTTTAGTGAGTTTCTGTTCGAAGTGCAGCGCGGTACGGATCTTAAGGAATTGATAGCTATGATAGTAAAAGGCATGCTTTACCCGATGCTGTCATGTTTCATGCTTTTAGACCAAGGTAGCAAGGTCGGAAATGATCCGAATCAAATTCCTGTGCGTGCCACATACGGTGTTTTAGGAGCGTTGCTATTGATGTTATTTTTGGACGTGGTGTGGGTGCTAATATGGAACCTGTAAGTCATGAGCTACATTGGCGTGGTATGGATATATGTGACAGGCAGTTGCCTGCAGGTTCGATTTATCGGGGAAAGAATGTTCGTTTTGTGATGAATTCTAGCATGCAGTATATGTTTTTGGATCGTTTTTTTCCCCAGTTTGTATTGGGTGAAGACGGTGATGCATACGTGTGGTTGGAGTATGCAGGTAAACGAGTGGTTGCAGGTAAGTCCGCTTATTGTGCCCGTGTTGGCAGCATGATTCGCCGCCGTGGGCTGCTTGCAAACTTAAGCATACGGGAAAATTTATTGCTACCTTTTTTATATGCTGAAGATACTTCATGCTTGAAGAGAGCCGAGCGTGAAGTTGAGGGTGTTGCTGAATTTCTTGGTTTAAATTCGTTGCTTTATGAGCAGGCAGGCGAACGCTCTGCTTATACGCATGCATTGGTAAGTTTGGGGCACTGTTTGCTTAAGCGCCCTGATGTGATTGTAGCGCAAGAAGTGCATGTGGGCATGCCTCCTGAACGTTTGCAGATATTTCGTGATAAGGCTCAAGAGGCAATGCAGGAGTTGGGGGCAGGGGTGTTGTACTTAACATCATCTATGCATGAAGGGTCTGGGTTAGAATTTTCGAGGACATATGAGATTGAATGCGATAACGTGCCTGATGTGAGTGGTATATGGTAGACTCTATAGATTTTGTATCGGGCATAAAACGGCAAGTTGGCTGGTTTGTGATGCTGGGTGTTGGGGCACTGATTTTGGTCGTATTGATTGTCAGCGTGCGTAGCAATGTATTCTCCAAAAAATTCTATTTGTTTATAGAGCCGCCTTCTGCGAGTTCATTTTATGAGGGGCAGTCTGTAAAATTTCAAGGTTTTCCCATTGGGCATATTGATCAAATTGAGCTGCAAGATGAAGGACAGGTGCGTATTTCATTACGTCTTCTTGAGCGTTATCGGCATATGATTCATCAAGGGGCGGTCATTCAGTTTACCAAAGAAGGTTTGTTGGGTGAGCAGGTTGTGGAGTTGACTCGAGGAGATGTTGCTAAACCGATGCTCAAGAGTGGTGAAATTCTGGGTTATGAAACTGAAGCATCATTGGAACAAATATTAACAGATTTACAACCAGCGGTAAACAATGCCAACGTGTTATTGCGAGAATTGGCATCCTTATCATTATGGATGAATAATCCAGACAGTGATTTGCGTGTGGGGATGTCGAACTTACGTAAAATAACTGAGCCAGTTGATGGCAAAAGCCTAGAGTTAGCGATTGAAGCATTCACAAAAACGCTAGAAAAATTGGGGCATGTTGCGGATGATTTGGATGAGAAAAAGGTTGTTTTACGCTTGGCAGATTCACTAGCTGCAACTGCGGATGTTTTAGAAAATATTAAGCCTTTATCACAAAGCCTAGGCAAACAGGGCCCTGAGGCTATAGAACGAACCAATGCGTTGCTGACACATGTAGATAAACTTTCATCTGCAATGAATGTTGTCGCATCTGACTTATCTGAGATGACCCCCGAGCTTCCCGGCTTGGCACGGGATTCTCGGGCAACCTTGAAAGAAATGCAGGCATTGATGAAGAAATTACAAAACTCTTGGTTGCTGGGAGGAGGTGCCTCAGGAAAAACAACACAGCAAACGCTTGAGACAGCGCCTCCCGTTTTGGATATGCAGCCATGATGCGTATTTTAGTTTTATTTCTATTTATGTCGTTAAGTGTGTTTGTTGTGGCGTGCGGAGGTGGGCATAAAACCAGCGAACCCATTGTTAAAAACCTTTATATGCAGCACATGGAAGATTTTACACATGTTGGTGTGGAGGCGATGCACCAAGAGCGTTGGGCATCGGCAGAACATGCCTTTGAACGAGCCTTGCAAATGGCAAAACTTGCGAATGACCCTGTGAAGGTAACCAGTGCTTGGTACAATTTATCAATGGCGTACAAAGCGGGGAAACAAGCTGGTAAAGCTGAAGCGGCTTTGCAGAAGGTGTTTCATTTGGCAAAAACACATAGCTTTTCCGCCTATAAAAGCAGAGCGGAGCTACAATTAGCATTGCTACTAATAGAGCAAGGCAAGACTGTTAAAAGTAAGCCTACATTGGCTTTTAATTCGCCTGCGGATGTATATTTGATGGCAGCTAAACTGGCATATTTACAGCATCGTGTGGGGCAGGCAGAGCAAGCATATGTAAAAGTTATTGAAATATCAGGGGGAAACCGTTCGGGTCTGCTGCTGCAAGCAAACGCTACGATGGGCTTGGGTCTATTAGCCAAAGGAAAGAACCAAGATGTGGTGGCGAAAGAGCAAGCGCTTAAAGTATTAAAGCTTTGTAAGCAGGTGGGTGCGCCAAGGCTATCAGCAGATGCCTCGTTATTACTGGCAGGCTTGGCGCATGAGGTCTCTATACAAGAGCGGCTTGATTATGCAGAGCGAGCGCGAGATATTTATTTTATTTTACAAGATGATAGTGGTGAGATGAAGGCCAAGATGCTGTTGAAAAAGTTGGGTGAGTAGTGATGGAATTTAAGATGTCAGATTTGGAACAGAGCCAAGTTGGAAAGCTTAAGTTTGAGCTTGTTTGTCAGCGTGATTGTGTGCATGTATTGCATTCGATGGTGGAAGTGGTTGCCTTGCGTGCTGGGCTGACGGACATGGAAACCAACCGTGTAGCACTTGCTGTGGATGAGCTGTTTGCCAATATCGCTGATCATGGCTATGGAGACACACCGGGTAAAGTACAGTTTGAAAGTAAAATACATGTGAATGATGCTGGTATGAAGGAGTTAAACTTCATGTTTCGCGACTATGCACCGGTGGTGGATACCCAAGGATGGGGTTGTAGCAATGCTGCGCAGTGTTGTGCTGCCGATATTATCCCTGGTGGACTGGGGATTAAGTTGATTTATTCGATTATGGATGTGGTGGAGCATGTTGCACTGGACGATGGCAATCAGTGGACACTTATTTATATTTGTGAGCAGGAAATGAAGGGAGAAGGTGATGAAGCTTGATGTGACAGTAGAGAAAAATGATGCAGGTGTGGTGCAAGTCGCTGTGGAAGGTACTGTGAATATTCACACGTCACCACGCCTTCGAAATGTGTTAAAGCCTTTGTTTGTTGATCAAAACAAAGAAATTCATATTCAATTGTCAGGTGTCCCATTTATGGACTCATCAGGTATTGCGACGCTGGTGGAAGGCCTGCAATGGGCGCGGTATTCCGGTGGGCGTTTTGCTTTGCATGACTTGCAGGATACAGTCCGTGATGTGTTTTCCTTGGCAAAATTAGATAGTGTATTTGATATTGCGGAAGGTACTGTTAAAGGGAACCTTGATGGTAATATTGAGGAAAGGGCATGAGCTATGCAGATTTGCGTGAATTTACGCAAAATCTTGAAAAACGAGGCTTATTAAAACGCATTTCAATAGAGATTAGCACTGAATTAGAGATGACTGAAATATCTGATAGGGTGTTACGTGCTGGTGGGCCTGCGTTGTTGTTTGAAAATGTGAAAGGCTACGATATGCCTGTGCTGACCAATTTGTTTGGTACAGCGGATCGTATTGCTTTGGGTATGGGCCGTGAATCTGCGGATGAATTACGCGAAATTGGTGAGCTTTTGGCCTATTTAAAAGAGCCTGAGCCTCCCAAAGGTTTGAAAGATGCTTGGGATAAATTTCCGATTTTGAAAAAAGTTATGGATATGAACCCCAAAGTCGTAAAAAAAGCTATTTGCCAAAAGATTGTTATCGAAGGCGATGCGGTGGACTTGGATATTCTACCGATTCAAACATGTTGGCCAGATGATATTGCACCCTTGCTAACATGGGGTTTAGTGGTCACCAAAGGTCCCAATAAAGACCGCCAAAATATGGGTATTTATAGGCAACAAAAAATTGCCAAAAACAAACTCATTATGCGTTGGTTAAAACACCGTGGTGGGGCTCAGGATCATCAGGAGGCTAAAAAATCAGGGGCAACGCGGTTTCCGTGTGCCGTGGTGATTGGAGCCGACCCAGCAACGATTTTAGCAGCAGTTACACCCATCCCCGACACCTTATCTGAATATCAGTTTGCTGGTTTGTTGCGTGGCAAGAAAACAGTATTAACTGAGTGCTTAAGTGTACCTTTGCAAGTGCCTGCCTCGGCTGAAATTGTGCTTGAAGGCTATGTTTCATTGGATGAGTATGCTGAAGAAGGCCCGTACGGTGACCATACAGGTTATTATAATGAAACTGAGATGTTTCCTGTCTTTACCGTTGAGAAAATAACCATGCGTGAAGATGCTATTTACCACTCTACACATACGGGCAAACCACCTGATGAGCCTGCTGTGTTGGGTTTGGCATTCAATGAGGTTTTTGTTCCCATTTTGAAAAAGCAATTTCCTGAAATTGTTGATTTTTATCTACCAATGGAAGGCTGTTCTTACCGTGTGGCAGTGGTATCGATTAACAAGGGTTATGCAGGACATGCCAAGCGGGTAATGTTTGGTGTTTGGTCGTATTTACGCCAGTTTATGTATACGAAATTTATTATTGTGGTCGATGCTGATGTTGATTGTCGTGATTGGAAGGAAGTGATTTGGGCTATTTCTACTCGCTGTGACCCAGCGCGTGATTTCACCATGGCGGAAAACACTCCGATTGATTACCTAGATTTTGCATCGCCTGTTGCAGGGCTTGGCTCCAAAGTCGGCATTGACGCGACCAATAAGTGGCAAGGTGAAACAGATCGTGAGTGGGGAAGGGCGATTGCAATGACGGATGAAGTCAAAACACGGGTGGACAATATCTGGGATGACTTGGGATTATAACTCTTTACTTTAGATTAATCTATAAGTTGACGGATTGTATGGTCTAAGGTCGAAAACTGTACGGGTTTTGTTAAAATATCACTGTTTGATATTTTCAGACTTTTATCTAAGACATTTTCTCTAGCATATCCTGTCATAAGTTTATTGGCAGCCTTTTTAGCCAGATAAATATTACCTGTTATAGCTGCCAGCATATTGTTGAAATCATGGGCAATACCACCGACCAGCGTGCCAACGGCTTCCATTCTCTGAGCTTGATTAAATTTTTCTTCCAATTCTTTTACGTCTGTAATATCCCAGTAAAAGCCAATAATACCTTCTACATTGCCCTGCTCATCTAAGGCGGGAGCCTTCACTGTATGGATGGTTCGGTCTACACCTTCAATAATAATTGTTTCTTCAATATCTTCAGCACTTTTAGATTGCATAACCCTTCGGTCATCTTCTCGATAGCGCGCTGCTAATTCTTTTGGGTAATGATCATAATCATTTGTTCCAATGATTTTTTCTACAGTGATTTGCAAGTCTTTGGCAAGGTTTTTACTACAAGAGATGAAAGTGGAGTTTTTATCTTTTATAAAAAAGCGCTGTGGCAAATTTTCAACCAGTGTTCGGTATAGGGATTCACTTTGACGAAGCGAGTTTTCCCTGCGATCTCTTTTCATGACAATACTAACCAACTTGGATGCGCTTCTTATATCGTCGAGTTGCTCCTCACTCGGCGTTTCGGGGTGATTAAAATACATGGCAAAGATTCCTAAAACGGTGCCATCCACACCTATAATCGGCTCTGACCAACAAGCTTGGAGGTTGTGAGTAAGAGCAATATCTTTAAACGCTACCCAGAGAGGGTCTGATGCTATATTTTCAACAATTACTTCTTTGCCAAGAAATGCTGCTGTGCCACAGGAGCCAATATTTGGGCCAATTTCTACACCATCAATGGCTTGAGAATATGCTGGTGGCAAGTTAGGTGATGCGCAATGAACTAAATGATTTCCTTGTAACTCTAAGATGGATGAACGCATCTGTGGATACTTATTTTCATGCATGATGCAGATGGCGTCATAAACGTCACAGGCGCTGGTTCCAGATGCTATCATGCTAAAAATATCTGATGTCTGCCGTGTAAAACGTTCTGCTTTTTTGCGCCTACTTATATCAACATGCGTTCCAATAAAACGGGTATGCTTATTGGGGATGGTTTTACCACGCGCCAAAATATCAACCCAACTTCCATCTTTATGTAGCATTCGGAATTCGGATTCATAAATGGAGGTTTTGTGACTTAAATAATTTTCAACAGTTTGCTTAGCACGCTCAATGTCATCGGGGTGCAGTAATCTTTCCCAAGTATTGAAGCTATCTTCTAATTCATCTTCGGCATAGCCTAGGATTTGTTTCCAACGTGCCGAATAACTAACTTCATTTTTTTCAATATCCCAATCCCATAAACCATCGTTTGAGCCTTGAAATGCAAGTGAAAGTCGCTCCTCACTTTCTCTCAATGCCACCTCGATTTTTTTCTGGTGTATCATGTCATTGGACACGATTAAAATAGATGCCTTGCCTTCGTAATTGATAGGTTTTTCGAATACATCCATGTAAATTAGATGACCTTTGTTATCGAGAAAGCGCTCATCAAGCTTATCATAATGTGTGCCGTTGGCATACATGTCTTCAATGCGTGCTATAACCTTGGGCAAATCATCGGGGTGAATAAAATCATGTATGTTGCATCCAATAAAGTCAGCGACATTTGAGAAGCCAGCCTTTTTAGCGGCATAGAGGTTGGCATATAAAATAATCCCTTTGTGATGCACAAGAATACCTGATTGACCCATTAATGCCAGGTCAGAAGCCTCGAGTTTGATATTAGACCCTTGTGGCATGGAGCCAGTTCATCCGCGTCATGTTTAGAAGTGAGAGCTCTGTATGAGCCCAGAGCTTTTGCTTAAGCAGAAAGAAATTACTCATATGTTAGCCCCCTCCCTTCCTTTTTATTGGAGATATCGAATAATACGCTTATTTGGACAAAGAAATCAACATGGGGTACTAGGCTGGGCTTGTTGTTAGCGGATTACACATTAGTGATGAGAAAGGTGAAAATGTGCCCTAAAATCTCTAAAATTTATCAAAGTTAAAGTTTGAAAAAATGCATGGGCCTAGTATTCAAAGCATAAATGTTTCTCAAATATTGCCGCGCACGAGCATGGGCAAAGGCGAAGCACTTCATCATTCTAGTAGGCTTGCCTTGGTATATGCAGCCTTGGATGACATTGTGGAGCGGTGCTATAAGCCTTGGGGAGAAGATAAAAATTTGTATCGTTCCCTATAAATATTACAAAGGAATAGCGAATACCCGGTATTATATTTGGAGTATTTTAAGGCGGGCGTAAAGCATCGTTGTAAGCTTATGTGATAATAATCACCATCTATATTCGCTCCGTGCTTCTATCGTTGCCTGCATATTGATAAGGTTCGGGGATGGATATTCAACAACAACTTGCATTATTATCTCGTGGCACATTAGAAATTCTTCCCAAAGGAGGTTTGGAAGCCAAACTTAAGTTGGCTGAAAAAGAAAATCGCCCATTACGTGTGAAGGCTGGTTTTGACCCAACAGCGCCTGATTTGCATTTGGGGCATACGGTACTGCTCGAAAAGCTGCGCCAATTTCAACAATGTGGTCATCAAGTGGTCTTCTTGATTGGTGATTTTACAGGCATGATTGGTGATCCGACAGGTAAAAATGAGACCCGGCCACCCCTGACCAAGGATGATGTGCTTGCCAATGCTGAAACTTATAAACAGCAGGTTTTTAAAGTGTTGGACGTTGACAAAACTGAAGTGCGCTTTAATTCAGAATGGTTTGGTGAGATGTCGGCGGCTGAAATGATTGCTTTGGCTGGCAAGGCGACGGTGGCACGTATGCTTGAACGTGATGATTTTGAAAAACGCTATAAAGGTGGCCAATCCATTGCTATTCATGAGTTTTTATACCCTTTGGTGCAAGGTTATGACTCGGTGGCTTTACAAGCAGACATTGAGTTGGGTGGTAATGATCAGAAATTCAACCTATTGATGGGCCGGCAATTGCAGGAATCACATAAAAAAATACCGCAAATGATTATGACCATGCCACTACTTGAAGGTTTGGATGGCGTGAATAAAATGTCTAAATCGTTAAATAATTATGTCGCTATTGAAGATGCTCCAAATGAGCAGTTTGGAAAAATCATGTCGGTCTCTGATGATTTGATGTTGCGTTACTATGAGCTGCTGACGGATGTTGTATTGGATGAGATCAAGGCCATGCACCCGATGGAAGTGAAAAAACAATTGGCGGCGCGTATTGTGGCGCGTTTCCATGGTCAAGAAGCAGGCAAGGCGGCGCGTGATAGTTTTGAGAAACAATTCGCCAAAAAAGAAGTGCCGGATGATATTCCTGAAGCATCGTTACCGGTTACAGACGGTAGTTTATGGTTGGTTAAAGCATTGACAGATTCAGGGCTTACCCAATCCAATGGTGAGGGTATGCGCTTGGTAAAACAGGGTGCTGTTGCGGTGGATGGAGAGAAAGTTAGTGAGAAAGACTTTTCACTGACGGTCGGGTCGTATTTGATTAAATGCGGTAAACGTAGGTTTTTGAAATTGGAGGTGACTGCATGACGATTCCATATCAGTTTGAAGTGACCGTGTTACCTGAATATGTGGATGAGCATTCTGCGCCTGACACCTCACAGTATGTGTTTGCATATCATATAACTATTCGTAACATTGGTAGTAAGGGTGCGCGTTTGATGCAACGTCATTGGGTGATTACCGATGCCAATGCCCAAGTAGAAGAAGTGCAGGGTGACGGCGTGATTGGCGAACAGCCTATGATTAAGCCAGGAAAGGAACACGCTTATAGTAGTTTCTGTGTGTTAAATACTCCCTTGGGTTGCATGCAGGGTAGTTATCAAATGTTGGGTGAAGATGGGGAACGTTTTAATGCAGATATTCCCGTATTTACTTTAGCAAAAGCAGGTGTTTTACATTAGTAAAATGCTTGTTAAATAAGGAGGAAGTATGAAAGAATTAAGTTTATTGGCTGTGATGTTGCTGCTATGTACAGGTACAGCATCGGCAGCAGCTTGGACTGCAAGTGTGGATGACCGCGCGGATGCTTTGCAAGCACAATTAAAAGGTAATAATAGTTATCAAGCACATTTGGCACGTGAATTTGCCAGTGTGGCAGTAGAAGAAAAAGCACAGCATGATGTTCAGGTTGCTCAGGCATTTATGAACAAAGCTGAAGCGTATGCTGCGCAAGCAGGGGGTTCAAAATGAAGCGTATTCTCTTATTAGCAGCTTGTGCATCAATGACTGCATGTGCAGGGCATATGGCATCACCACAAATTAGCGAGCTGGATGAAGTCCGTGCGATGATTCAAAAAGCTAAAGATGCTGGAGCAGAGAAATGTGCGCCAGCCTTGCAAGCCAAAGCAGTGGCTGGTTTGTATCATGCTGCGCATGAAATTACGGATGAAGGGTCGGCTAACCCTGTAGATGAGAATAATGATTTGATTTCAACGGCTTTGAGTAATGCCAAGAAAGCTCATAGTAAAGCAGTGAAAGGCTGTGGTAAACCTAAGCCAAAACCTAGACCGAAGCCTAAGCCAGTTGCTCCTGAAGTGATTAGTTTGGAAGGTGTATTTTTTGAAACCAATAGTGCTGATTTGACAGCTGCTTCATCTGAACGGTTGGATCGTGCGGTAGCCACATTGCAAAAACGCGCAGGTTTGCATGTGCAGGTAGCTGCATATACAGATAGCCGTGGTAAAGCTTCATATAACCTTGCTTTATCGGATCGTCGTGCTGCAAGTACGATGAACTACTTGGTTGAGCATGGCATTGCGGCAGATCGTTTAACCTCGAAGGGTTATGGTGAAAGCTCACCGCGTGCTGATAATGCGACAGTTGAAGGGCGTGCTAAGAATCGCCGTGTAGAGTTACACATAAAGTAAGAAAAGGCTTCTAGTCTTAAGAAGGCCTGTGAGAAGTCACAGGCCTTTTTTTATGCCCTTTTTGCTTTCCTTTTGCGTTTAACTGGTGCTTTATGGCGCGTATGTTGTGTCCGAAAGTTGGTTCTTGAAGAGCTAGTTTTATGTTGCCCTTGGGCGCTTGGAATAAGTTGGTGTTCAGCACTACCGATTAAATCGGTGCGTCCCATAGCCGTTAAAGCATCACGCAACATAGGCCAGTTTTTTTGGTCGTGATAACGTAGAAATGCTTTGTGGAGGTCACGTTGCTTTTTACGGCGGGGAATAAATACTTTTTCCGCATACTTGCTTTGCGTGCGACTTATTTTTTTCAGAGGGTTGCGATTTGAGCGGTACATCGCCGATGCTGTGGACATGGGCGATGGTAAAAATGCCTGCACTTGATCGGCTTTGTAATTATTTTTCTTCAACCACAAGGCAAGGTTAAGCATATCTTCATCGGTTGTACCTGGATGTGCCGCAATGAAATATGGAATGAGGTATTGTTTTTTACCAGCTTCTTTGGAGAACTTTTCAAAGAGCTTTTTGAATGCATCGTAAGTTCCGATACCGGGCTTCATCATTTTATCAAGGGGTGCACCTTCGGTGTGTTCAGGGGCTATTTTTAAATAGCCGCCGACATGATGGGTTACCAGCTCTTTGACATATGCAGGTGATTTTACTGCCAAGTCATAACGTAAGCCCGATGCAATAAATACGCGTTTGATGCCTTTCAGGCTGCGAGCTTTGCGATATAACTGAATCAGTGGGTCATGATCTGTATTGAGATTGGGGCATATGCCAGGAAATACACAGGATGGCTTACGGCATGCAGCTTCGATTTCGGAAGATTTGCATTTTAAGCGGTACATATTGGCAGTTGGGCCGCCTAAATCGGAGATGTTACCCGTAAAACTCGGTGTTTTTTCGCGAATTTCTTCAATTTCACGTAAAATTGAATTTTGCGACCTGCTTTGAATGATGCGCCCTTCATGTTCGGTGATGGAACAAAATGTGCAGCCGCCAAAACAACCACGCATGATATTCACCGATGTTTTAATCATTTCATAGGCTGGAATTTTACTGTCGGCCGCTTTGATGTCGCCATAACCGGTATACGGTAGGCGTGAATAGGGTAAATCAAATACGCCATCCAATTCGGCAGTGGTGAGAGGAATGGGTGGAGGGTTAATCCACACTTCGCGTGTGCCATGACGTTGAATCAAAGCCCGCGCATTGCCAGGGTTGGTTTCTAAGTGCAGCAGGCGTGAGGCATGGGCATACAGAACTTCATCATTAGCAACGGCTTCATACGATGGCATACGAATGACAGTGGTTTCGCGTTGCTTAGAAACATCTAAAATAGAAAGCGGCTCTGTTTTTTCACGGTCACGGTGAGCTTTTTGAAGCAATGAATTTTCATCACAATCATTACCTTGGCCTGCCATTGCATAAGGGTTGTGATGCTCAATCAGTGCGCCCGGAGTATCAATATCTGTGGAATCCTTTTCAAGCCAGCCATTAGGTACACCTTTAACCATCACGGCAGTGCCACGAATATGTTGCATGGTTTTGATATCTTCACCGGCTGCTAAACGGTGCGCGATTTCGACGATTTGTCGTTCGCCATTGCCATAGATCAAAGCATCAGCTTTAGAGTCCATGAGCACTGAGCGGCGCACCTTATCTGACCAGTAATCATAATGGGCAATACGGCGCAAGCTTGCTTCAATGCCACCAATGATGACAGGCACATTTTTAAAGGCTTCGCGACAGCGCTGGGCATAGACTGTGACGGCGCGATCAGGGCGTTTGCCACCAATGTCACCAGGGGTGTAGGCATCATCGGAGCGAATACGGCGCTCAGATGTATAGCGATTGACCATGGAGTCCATATTACCAGCAGTCACGCCCCAAAAAAGATTGGGCTTACCAAGGATTCTAAAATTATCCGCGGATTTCCAATCGGGCTGTGCGATGATACCAACACGAAAACCTTGGGCTTCCAAGACCCTGCCAATCACTGCCATGCCAAAGCTTGGCAAATCCACATAAGCATCACCTGTGACTAAAATAATATCGCAGCTATCCCAGCCTAAAGCTTCCATTTCGGCACGGTTCATGGGCAGTTGAGGGGCAATGCCAAAGGACTCTGCCCAGAATTTTGGATAGGAAAAAATTGGCTTGTTCAAAGGTAAATGCGGAGAATTCATGGGCGTATTGTAACAACTTATGCTTTGAGGTCTTGTATTAACAATGTAGGGGTGTTTGATTGCAGGTATAATAAGCTGAATAAAAATTATAATAATGTAAAAAAAAGAGGAATTAAAATGCTACAAAGATTGTTTATATTACTTTTACCAATGATGTTTTTAGGAAGTACCATGGCTTCAGCTGCGAGCTATACCTATATGATTGACCATGGTACGCCCGGTGTGATTTCTAGCGATAGTAAAATGGCACGCTTGGTACTGATTGGTTCCGGAGATTGCAGTAAAGTTCCTTACAATATTATTGCTGATGGTGTGAGTTCGTTGAGTGGGGCTTTGGACTTAAACAAAGAAGTTTCATTTCCAATAGACTTTACTGTTGTCACGTTGTCTTGTTCAAAAGAGGGGATTAAAGCAACTCTAACAAAAGAAAGTGCAAGTATTTTTGGCAGTGATTAGAAAAAAGTAACGATGATGTAAGTCATCGTACTTTGAGTTCTGTGATGGCAATGGCACTATACGTGGCATGTTAATATTTACGTGTGTTTTTCTTATTGTTTTATTGCTTTCCACAGCGGTTAATTTTTATTTGGATCAACGCCATATGCGGTCGATTTTGACCCATCGAGAAGCCGTTCCTGAACGCTTTGCTGATGCCATATCACTGGAGTCGCATCAAAAAGCGGCCGACTATAGCATGGCAAAAATGAAGCTTGGTACATGGAGCGGCTTGTATGGTTTGGGGCTATTACTAGCTTGGACCTTGGGTGGTGGTTTGGATATTTTAGATCAGTGGTTGCGGGCTTGGCAATGGTCACCGTTAACCACTGGTGTAGTATTTTTAATTATATTTTCCATGCTTGGAAGTGTGTTGGAACTACCTTTTTCTCTTTATTCAACATTTTCGGTCGAGCAGAAATTCGGTTTCAATAAGATGACTGTGGGACTGTATGTCTCTGACATGCTTAAACAAGGAGCCTTGATGATAGTCATTGGGGCGCCATTGATTTGGGTGGTGCTGTGGTTGATGCAATCGGCAGGTGAGATGTGGTGGTTGTGGGCTTGGGCAGTTTGGACGGGCTTTTCATTGTTGATGATGTGGGCTTATCCTACGTTTATTGCACCGCTTTTTAATAAATTTTCACCCATGGAAGAAGGTGAACTAAAAACTGCGATTGAAGGGCTTCTGCAACGCTGTGGTTTTGAAAGCAAGGGCTTGTATATGATGGATGGTTCCAAGCGTTCGAGCCATGGCAATGCCTACTTTACAGGCTTTGGAAAATCCAAACGGATTGTATTTTTTGATACTTTGCTGAAACAGTTGAGTATTGATGAAACGCTGGCTGTTTTGGCGCATGAGCTAGGACACTTTAAACGCAATCATATTAAAAAACGTATGGTATTGATATTTTCAATGTCATTGGCGGGTTTTGCAGTGCTGGGCTGGTTGGCAGAACAGGGCTGGTTTTATGAGGGGTTGGGGGTCACGCAAGCATCAGACTACATGTTATTAATTTTGTTTATGTTGGCAATGCCAGTATTTACATTTGCACTGTCACCGTTAATGAGCGTTTATTCACGTAAACATGAGTTTGAAGCCGATGATTATGCCAAAGAACATGCCAATGCTGAGGATTTAATTTCGGCATTGGTGAAGATGTATGATGATAATGCCGCAACACTTACGCCTGACCCATTGTATTCTGCATGGCATGATTCACATCCCCCCGCACCAGTGCGTGTGGCACACTTAGAACAAGCGCTGCCAACAGGGTTGGAGAAGTAAATGGCTATTGAATTACTTGCTCCTGCAGGAACGATTAAAAACATGCGTTATGCTTTTGCTTATGGGGCAGATGCGGTGTATGCAGGGCAGCCACGCTATTCATTGCGTGTGCGTAATAATGATTTTCAATTGGAAAATCTTAAAATAGGTATTGATGAAGCGCATGCTCTGGGGCGCAAGTTTTTTGTGGCGAGTAATTTATTGCCACACAATAATAAACTCAAACGTTACCTCGAACATATGCAACCGGTGATTGATATGAAGCCAGATGCACTGATTATGGCAGATCCTGGTTTGATTATGATGGTACGTGAGCGTTGGCCTGAAACCCCGATTCACTTGTCGGTACAAGCCAACACTATGAACTATGCAGCAGTGAAATTTTGGCAGTCAGTGGGCATTTCGCGCGTTATTTTATCACGTGAAATTTCACTCGATGAAGTCGAAGAAATTCGTCAGCAGTGCCCAGATATGGAGTTGGAAGTGTTTGTGCATGGAGCACTGTGTATTGCCTATTCAGGGCGCTGTTTGCTATCAGGATATTTCAATCATCGTGATGCCAATCAAGGCTCTTGTACCAATGCTTGCCGTTGGAAGTATGACATGCAGGAGGGCAAAGAAGATGTTAGCGGAGACATCTTGGATGCGACAACCATGCAGCAGGCAATGAATCCGCAGCCTTTTTCGCAATCATTTTCCAATTGCGGTAATTTAGAACGTCATCCTGAAGCAGATAAAGTATACATGCTTGAAGAGGACAGCCGTAAGGGTGATCTGCTGCCTGTAATGGAAGATGAGCATGGTACATATATCATGAATTCCCGTGATTTACGTGCCATCGAGCATGTGCAACGTTTGGTGGACATCGGTGTGGACTCACTTAAAATCGAAGGACGTACCAAATCACACTATTATGTGGGGCGCACGACGCAATTGTATAAACAAGCCATCAATGATGCTGTGGCAGGTAAAGATTTTGATTGGAGCCTGATGCGGAAACTTGATTCGCTGGCAAACCGTGGTTATACCGATGGTTTTTATCAACGTAGACATACCGCAGCGCATCAAAACTATGAGCAGGGTGCATCGTTATTGTTTAATCAGCGTTTTGTTGGGGAGTTGCTAGGCTATGATGAGGCTTCGGGCTTGGCGGAATTTGATGTGAAAAATAAATTTTCAGTCGGCGACAGCGTTGAGTTAATTGACCCCGTAGGGAATCACACATTTATGGTTTCAAACATGATTGATGCACGTAAAAATATAGCGACTGATATGGCACCAGGCAGTGGCCACCGCGTTAAAATACCTGTACCTTGTAGACCTTCAAAAGAAGCGCTTTTGGCGGTTAATGTAGCACAGCAGAGTAGCTCGGAGTGATTAATTGAACATATGGCGCAGTTTGTAGCCTGTGCTTTTGACTAGCCCGCGCTCTTTGGGAGAGACCTCATAGAGTGTACTTACGCCAATTCCTTTAAGTGTAACATTTTTGGGCGGCCCAATAAGAATATCACCAGAATAATCACGAATTTTGGTATGGATTAGGCCATAAACAATCTCATCAATGAGTACCTGATTGGTTTTGGCGATGCCTTCAATACGCGCACCTTTATCCATGGCATGACCAATATAATCTTTGGTAACACCGGGGATTTCTTTTACATAACCACAAGTAATACCAATCCTGCAATCCATCTTGCCAACGATTTTTTTTAGTTTTTTACGATCATTTTCCAAGCTGCTAACCATAAGCATGGCGGCAAGCACAGCATCAATAGCGGTTTCAAACACAGCCATGATGCCATCACCAAGGCGTTTTACGACCGTGCCATTATTTCGAATAACGGCTTGTTCACAAATATCGCAAAACATGCGGTTACGCATAAAGCCTTTGGTATGACCCATTTCACGTTTGTATTGGGTTGAGCCAACAAGATCGGTGAACATAATGCATTTGTAGTGATCAGGTGTAGTGGCAATTAAATGCGCAACACCTTCAATAATGGTATCAAGATCAAGTGGTGTAGCATCCAGTTGATTCATCGGCCTAGCGGCTGCCAATTGAGGCAGTATGGAAGTCTCTCCGCTGGCGATAAGCTCAATAGTTGAATCATTTTCAAGCGCCTTTTCAATTTCTTCAGGTGATGTTGGAGGAATGACGGTAGGGGGTTTTGCCTGTTTTGAAGGTGTTCCTTTTTGTTTATCCATGGTACTCCCCGTGGTAATTAAACCTACACCATCATTGTTTTATACGTATGAATGTAGTCTATATCACATAAATAAACAAAACTTGCGTGCAAAGGCTCGATGAGTCTTGCATTGTAATCTTGTTGATTGTGCGGAAATTATCCAGTATGCCGACATATGATTTTGATGGTAAGGATGTGGCGATGAATTTTGCAGATATGGATGGTGTAATTTGGTTTGATGGTGAAATGGTGCCGTGGCGTGATGCCAAGGTGCATATTCTCACGCATACATTGCACTATGGCATGGGTGTGTTTGAAGGTGTGCGTGCTTATCACGCTGAAAAAGGCACTGCGATTTTCCGTTTGGAAGAGCATACCAATCGTTTATTCCGTTCTGCAAAAATTATGAACATGCCGATGCCGTTCAGCAAAGAAGAACTCAATGCCGCACAATTAGCGGCAGTGAAGGATAATGATTTGGATTCAGCCTATTTGCGTCCGATGGTGTTTTATGGCTCTGAAGGCATGGGGTTACGCGCCGATAATTTAAAATCACATGCTATTGTTGCGGCTTGGAAATGGGGCGCATACATGGGCGATGATGGTATCAATAATGGTATTCGCATTCGCACCACATCGTTCACCCGTCACCATGTAAATATTGCTATGTGCAAAGCCAAGGCAAATGGTAATTATATCAGTTCGATGTTGGCATTATCTGATGCAATTCGTGATGGTTATGATGAAGCATTGTTTTTGGATGTGGATGGCTTTGTATGTGAAGGCTCGGGCGAGAATTTCTTTATGGTAACGGATGGTGTGATTTATACGCCTGAACTAACCAGTGCCTTGGATGGTATTACTCGTGCTACAGTGATTCAGTTGGCTGAAGAAGCTGGTTATACAGTGAAAGAAAAACGTATTACGCGGGATGAAGTATATACCGCGGATGAAGCATTCTTTACAGGTACTGCGGCAGAAGTAACACCAATTCGCGAGCTGGATGGGCGCAGTATTGGTTCTGGCACACGTGGCCCAATTACCAAGCAGTTGCAAAGTAAATATTTTGATGTGGTACATGGACGGAGCCCAGAACATGAAGGCTGGTTGAGTTATATTTAAGCTCCCCAAATAGGGAAGAGTAATAGTCCCGTGTATTAGTCATCTAATTTATAAGTATATTTGTGAATAGCCTATTATAAATAGAGGGGTAGTAGCCCATATGAATGATGCAGTTTACCATGTGGAAGTCAAAAACAAGAGATCTTAATTGAATGGATGCGTTCTCCTTTTATATGATCTACAATAATTGTGCTGTGAACAGTTGATTCTTTTGGAGGCTCGGCATGGAATATGTTCGGTTTTTTGATGAGTTAAAGCTTTCTGATGTGCCAATGGTTGGTGGTAAAAATGCATCGCTTGGTGAGATGTACCAGCAGTTAACTGATAAAGGAGTCAAAGTTCCTGATGGTTTTGCCACTACTGCTGCTGGGTATTGGTACTTCTTAGAATATAACCATTTAAAACATGAAATAGCTTCCACATTAGTAGGTTTGGATACCCATGATGTTAAAGAGCTAGCACTGCGTGGTGCAAAAATACGAGACCTTATTTCTCATGCCAGCATGCCACCTGAATTAGAAGAAGAAATAACGTCTTCTTATGCACGCTTGTCACAGAGGTATGAAGAATCGTTGCTTGCGGTTGCAGTGCGTAGTTCAGCAACCGCAGAAGACCTTCCTGATGCATCATTTGCAGGCCAACAAGATACTTATCTTAATATTCGAGGTGCTGGCCAGTTAATTGAGTGTATCAAACGTGTCTATGCCTCTCTTTTTACTAACCGAGCGATTTCATACCGCGTTGATAAAGGTTTTGATCATATGAAAGTTGCTTTATCCGCAGGCATTCAAAAGATGGTGCGAAGTGACTTGGCTTCTGCTGGGGTGATGTTTTCCATTGATACTGAGACTGGTTTTAAGAATGCAGTTTTTATTACTGGCGCCTATGGGCTTGGAGAGAATGTTGTACAAGGTGCAGTTAGCCCTGATGAGGCTTATGTGTTCAAGCCTAGCTTAAAAGAGGGATATAAACCTGTTTTAAGCCGGCATTTGGGTGATAAAAATATTAAAATGGTGTATTCAGAGTCTTTAAAGAACCCTACAAAGAATGTGCCTGTGCCTTTGGATGAGCAAAAGAAATACTGTCTAAATGAAGAGGAGTTAATTGCTTTAGCACAGTATGCCGTCACGATTGAAGAGCACTACTCAGCACTGGCTGGTAAAAATCAACCTATGGATATTGAGTGGGCAAAAGATGGGCGTTCGGGTGAGCTTTTTATTGTGCAAGCGCGCCCTGAAACTGTTCATGCACGGCAAGATAAAAATAGTATTGATAACTACAAACTTGAAAAGCCTGGAAATATTTTAGTCGAAGGAAAAAGTGTCGGTCGCAAAATCGCTACGGGTATTGCCCGTATTATCAAAGATGCCTCTCAAATTCATGAGTTAGAACCAGGTGAAGTACTTATTACTGATATGACGGATCCCGACTGGGAGCCCATTATGAAAATTGCGGCTGCGATTGTAACCAATAGAGGTGGAAGGACATGCCATGCAGCCATTATTTCCCGTGAACTTGGGCTAGCGGCTATTGTGGGTACAGGCTCTGCCACATCATCGATTCAAAGTGGGCAAATGGTTACGGTATCATGTGCAGAGGGTGAGGTCGGCTATGTATATGAAGGAGCACTACCTTTTAGCAATGAGCATTTAAAGTTGGGCGAGATTGAGCGCCCAAAGACCAAGATGATGATGAATCTAGCGAGTCCTGAGAGTGCTTTTGGATTTAGTGCGATTCCCAATGATGGGGTTGGTCTTGCTCGACTTGAATTTATTATCAACAACTCTATTGGTATACACCCCAATGCCTTGCTCCATTTTGAGCAATTAAAAGATAAAAAAGTAAAACAAGAAATACTTCGACGGACAGAAGCCTATGCATCGCCTGTAGACTTTTATGTGCAGAAATTAGCAGAAGGGGTTTCGATGATTGCTGCGGCATTTTATCCCAAAAAAGTTATCTTTAGGATGTCTGACTTTAAATCGAATGAGTATGCAAATCTGCTTGGGGGCAGTGAATTCGAACCCATTGAAGATAATCCCATGATCGGTTTTAGAGGAGCATCACGTTATTACTCTGATGCTTTTAAGGAAGCTTTTGCATTGGAATGTCAGGCGATGCGTATTGTTCGTGAAGCGAAAGGACTAAAAAATGTACGTTTGATGATTCCTTTTACCCGCACACCCGATGAGGGAAAGAAAGTGCTGGCTGAAATGGAGTCTCACGGGCTTAAACGTGGCGAAGGAGGGCTTGAAATTTATATGATGTGTGAAATTCCAGCCAATGTTATTGCTGCGGATGCTTTTCTGGATGTGTTTGATGGCTTCTCTATCGGCTCGAATGATTTGACACAGTTAGTGTTGGGTGTTGATCGAGATTCTGAACTGGTTGCCCATATTTTTGATGAGCGTCAACAGCCTGTATTGGATATGTTGAAGCTAGCAATATCAGCTTGTAAGAAACGTGGGAAATATATCGGTATTTGCGGACAAGCTCCTTCAGACTACCCAGAAATCGCCGAGTTTCTGGTTCGTGAAGGTATTGAATCCATGTCATTGAATCCCGACTGTATGCTGGCTACAACCATGCATGTTTTGGAAGTAGAAAAGGCTATTCAAGTAAGCTCTTAAGTATAGAGCTACATTGCGATAGCTTGTTTCAAGAACAGGATATTCTGCAAAGAACCCCTAAAGGTCTGCAATCAAAACATTGAAAATCTTTCAAAGACACCATTACGAATAATTACACCTGATAAATCATCTTTTTGTTGGTAAACATGCAAACCCAAGGGAGAGCTTTTACCTGTTATGTGAAGGTGCTAGAGCTTAATTACGATTTTTTAATGCAGCAATACGTGCTTCAATAGGGGGGTGTGTTGCAAACAAACCTGTTAGCTTGCTATGAGCGGCGTAAATTTTCATGGTTGCTAATTCGGTATCATCTTCGTCGGGCGCATTGATGTATGCATCAGACTGGTTGCTGAGATATTCAATTTTCTGCAAAGCTGAAATCATCGCATCTGCACCAACAGCATCTGCGGCATAAGCATCGGCACCAAATTCGCGACGGCGAGAGAACCATGTGATTGGAATCATGGCGAGTACAGATAAAATCATTTGCAGGGCAATATTCAAGGCGAAACCCATCCAGAAATTACGCTGGCGAACAGGCTCTGAAATCATGCGAGCAATAAAATAAACAAAGGTGTTCATAAGCCCTTGCAGCAAGGTTGTGGCTAACATATCACCATTCGCAACATGACCCATTTCATGGGCAAGCACAGCTTTTAATTCTTTATCGCTAAGGCTCATCGCCAAACCAGATGATACGGCAATCATGGCGTTGTTACGTGTTGGCCCTGTGGCAAAAGCATTGGGAACATCATCCCAATAAACCCAAACCTCTGGCATCTTGATACCTTCACGCTGTGCCAATGCTTCTACTGTTTCAAACACTATTTTTTCTTTGGCTGTGCTTGGGTTAGTTACTTGTTGCATTTGCATGCCACGCTTGGCAAGCCATTTGGACATAAACAACGAAATAAATGCACCGCCAAAACCAAATATTAATGACCATGTGAGATTCATTGAAGCAAATGAGCCGCGTACATCAATACCAAACATGGGTAAAATGAAATTCACAATCAACGTACCGCTGATCATGAGCGTGGCCATGATTAATATATTAGCGACAATAAGAAGGCCGATGCCTTTAAGTGATTTCATTATATTCGTTCCTCCAGAATAAATTCGTAAACTATAGATCTCTCCTCGCCTCACTATTATCAAGGCAGGGAAGATTATTTTGTGTAAGGTAGCTTGTTGAAGATTAAGGTAATATGAATTCCACGCAAGCCCAATCACCCATGATATGAGTTTGAGCATGGCACAAGCCTTCGGCTTCGTAGGTGCGAATATTGAGCGCAACTTGTGATTCCAATAAACCAGATAAAATTAGTCGCTTTCCAACACATTTTGCTAATGATTCTGACATACCAAGCAATGGGCCTGCAAGAATATTGGCAATAACAAGTTCAAAGATTTGAGCTGGCGGCGTATCACCCAGTGTGGATGTGAGTTCGACATGGTTGATGCCTGCATTAACCAAACTTGCTTCCACTGAGATGGGATCATAGTCAATAGCGTGAATACCTGTTGCACCCAGTTTGCCAGCAGCAACTGCCAATAAACCCGAGCCTGAGCCCATGTCCAGTACGCTACTTGGGGGTGTTTGTAGGCAATAACGTTCGATGGCTTCCAAACATAAATATGTGGTGGGGTGTGTGCCTGTACCAAATGCCATGCCTGGATCTAGAACGATATCAATACGGTTGTCTGTGGGGGCATCGCAAAATGAAGGGCGAACCCATAGCGCCTCACCGACCGGCATGGCTTTCCAGTGTTTTTGCCAAGCGGTTTCCCAATCATCGCCCAAAAGTGTAATTTTAACTTGTTCAGGTGTAGCTCCAATCAATAAAGAGCCTGCGGCAAGGCGGGCGCGCTGCTCTTCTAAGCTAAACTCATCACTTAGTGCAAACCATGCAATATGAGTTTCTTCTTTGCTATCATAATTGGTTTCGAGAGAGGTTCCTAAGGTGTTTTGGGACTCAGTGAGCTGTAAAAATGCGGTTTCGTTGACCGCATGACCATCAATTCGAAGCTCTAAACATGTTGTTGCTTGCATTCTTCTCATTCCTTCTTGAAAATCAGCCCCTCGATTGATTATGAGAGGTATCTTTTTGCAGCAGTCTTCCACGTATCGTATGCAGTTGAAAGAGCGCGTTTGCTTGACCGATGCGACATGCGATGAACAAATCATTAAAATTACCATTGCACACTTGGATGGAGGCTCTGTTGAGAATTTTGTAACAGGGCAGTATGTGCGCATGGGTATTCGTGGTCTCAGCGACCCCGCGCCAGCCTATTTTGCAGTCGCGTCATCACCATATGATCAAAATTCTTATGAGTTTGTAATCAAGTGCGCCTCAGGTATGGCAGAAAAGCTTTTGTTGCTCGATTTGGGGGCTGAAGTTGAAGTTGAAGGGCCTATGGGTAAAGGTTTTAACTTACAAGCATTTAAGGGGAAAGATGTCATACTTATGGGTGTGGGAACGGGGATTGCGCCTTTGCGTAGTGTTTGGCGCTCATTGATTCATGAGCGTGAGGATTATGGTAAAATATCTATTTATGCGGGTTTTCTAACTGCATTTCACCGCCTTTTAACCGATGAGATGGAGGATTTATCAGAGCATGATGTTGATGTGAGCATTTCTTTGACGACGAAGCATGAGGATTGGGATGGCCCTGTTGGTTATGTGCAGCATGCCTTAGAGGAAGATGCGCCAAGTGGTGAAAATACGGTTGTATGTTTGGCTGGAATGAGTGCGATGGTGGACGCTTGTACCGAAACGTTGCACAATCTCGGGTTTAATGACGATCACATCTTGCGAAACTTCTGATATTTCCTTGCCATTGCTTGCTTTGGACATTGGCGGCAAGCGCATTGGCGTTGCAGTTTCGGATCGTTTAGGCATTTCTTGTCGTGGTGTGACATGCCTATTTCGCAATGATCAGGGTTGGCCAAAGCAAACACTCAAAATTATACGTGAATATGGTAGTAAAGGCATTGTGGTCGGGCTGCCTAAAAATATGGACGGTACAGAGGGCTCACAGGCGGAAGATTGTCGCAAAGCAGCCAAACAGCTTTCCGAAGTTACCAACCTTCCCATTTTCTTTCAAGATGAACGGCTTTCTACATGGACTGCGAAAGAAAGGCTTTTTGCGCAAGGATTGAATGAAAAACGTATGCGAGCTAAGCTCGATCAAACAGCAGCGGCTGTTTTTTTGGAGGATTTCATTGCTGCGCATGCTTCCCCGACAGGCAACAAATCAACGGAGAAAAAACATGCCTAAACCTTTATTCGGACTCAAACATATTTTTGGCATCGCTGACTTAAGTCGTGAGCAAATTATGTCACTGGTGAACTTGGGTGATGAGTTTATTGAGATTAACACCCGAAGTGTAAAGAAAGACCCAACTCTGCGCGGTAGAACAGTGATTAATTTATTTTTTGAAAACTCTACGCGTACACGTACAAGCTTTGAAATTGCGGGCAAACGCCTATCTGCCGATGTTATCAATATCTCTGCTTCGACATCGGCCACGAAAAAAGGTGAAACATTGCTTGATACAGGGCAGACCTTGGCAGCGATGCAGCCTCATGTGCTGGTGATTCGTCATTCGATTGCTGGAACGTGTGAATTTTTATCTGAATATTTGGATAATACAGCGCTGATCAATGCAGGTGATGGATCACATGAACATCCAACGCAAATTTTAACGGATTTATTGACGCTGAAACACAATGTTGGTGATGTTTCAGGTAAAACGATGACGATAGTCGGAGATATTTCTCACTCACGGGTAGCGAGATCGCACTTGTTGGCAGCAAAAATTATGGGTTATAAAGTTCGCCTAGTCGCGCCAAAAACATTGCTGCCTGCCTTTGTGGAGCGTTATGGCTGTGAAGTCTTTCATGATTTTGATGCAGCTCTGCAAGGCACAGATATTCTTTACATGTTACGCGTGCAAACCGAGCGATTGACCACCAATTGCTGTTTTCCATCAATTCGTGAGTACCACGAAACTTATGGCTTAAATATGAAGCGCCTGAAAGCAGCTGGGGATCACTGTATGGTGATGCATCCAGGACCTATGAACCGTGGTGTTGAAATTGCAACCGACGTTGCAGACTCTATGAAAAGTCTTATTTTAGAACAGGTTGAACACGGTGTGGCAATTCGGATGGCAGCTTTAACGGCGTTGTGCGGAGGGGCGACAGAATGAATATGGGGAATGTAATGACTGATATTCTAATTAAAAACGGCCGTGTGATTGACCCTGCAAGTAAAACAGACAAAATCTGTGATGTATGGGTTAAAAATGGAAAGGTGGCGGGAGTTGGTAGTTTTGATGGTAAGGCGAATCAAACCATTGATGCTAGAGGGCTGATTGTTTGTCCGGGCTTGATTGATATGCATGTGCATTTGCGAGAGCCAGGCGAAGAGTGGAAAGAAGATATTGAATCTGGTTCGCGGGCAGCCATCGCTGGCGGCATTACGAGCATTTGTACGATGCCGAATACAGAGCCGTGTATTGATCATGCAGGCATTGTCTTACAGGTGATTGCACGTGCTAAAGAGATTGGTTTATGTAATTTACATCCGATTGGTGCTGTGAGTCGGAATCTGAAGGGTAAAGAGTTGACTGAAATGCGTGAGCTTTCACGCTCAGGAGCGGTTGCATTTTCGGATGATGGAAAGCCTATCTGGCATGCAGGAGTGATGCGTAAAGCATTGGAGTATTCATCGAGTTTTGACTATTTGATTATTCAACATGCTGAAGAGAAACAACTTACTGAAGGTGGGGCTATCAATGAGGGCTGGGTTTCTACACAGCTGGGTATTACGGGTATGCCAGTAGAGGGCGAAGATAGCATGATTGCCCGTGATATCATGCTGACCCGCCGTGCCGATGCGCGTTACCATGTGGCTCATATCTCCTCAATGGGAGCGGTTGAGCAAGTGCGTGCGGCACAAAAAGAAGGTCTGAAAGTAACCACCGAAGCAGCACCGCATCATTTTGCATTGACGGAAGAGGAAGTGTTGAACTTTAATGCGGATGCCAAAATGAGTCCGCCATTACGCACAGAAGAAGATCGTCTTGCTGTGATTGAAGGGCTGCGTGATGGTACGATTACAGTGATTGCGACTGACCATGCACCGCATCATGAAGATGATAAACGTTGTGGCCTGTCCTGTGCTGCCTTTGGTATTGTGGGTTTGGAAACGATGTTGCCTATTTCACTGGATTTGGAACGGGCGGGTGTACTTTCGATGTCTGACCTGATTGCCAAAATGACATGCAACCCTGCGCAACTACTAAACCTACCAGAAGGTTCGCTAGCTGAAGGGAATGCGGCAGATATTTGTATCTTTGACCCAGCAAAAGAATGGGAGCTTGATCGCGAAAAACTTTTTTCTAAAGGCCGCAATACACCTTGGCATGGTCGTACCATGACGGGAGAGGTTCAATACACCTTAAAAGATGGGCGAGTGGTGTTTGAAAAAGGCCAAATTCATGACTGAATCATATAGAAATACTATTTTCGAAGAACAAGCGAAGGTATTGGCAAATATTCATCATAAAGGTGATCAATGCATTATGCGTTTGCATGCGCCGAAAACTGCGCGCGATGCCAAGCCTGGGCAATTTGTGCATATTCGAGTTTCACAGGCTAAAGCGCTACGGCGACCGATCTCGATCATGTTAAGCAACCCTGAAAAAGGCACCATTGATTTATTGTATAAAATGATTGGTGAAGGAACGCAGCAATTGGGCGAGCGGAAAGCTGGCGAAGAGCTGGCAATGTTAGGGCCAATCGGTAAACCTTTTGATTTATCGGACACCTCCAAGCGGTATATCTGTATTGGTGGAGGTGTGGGTATCCCTCCGATGGTGTTTGCTGCCGATGATTTGATTGCCCGTGGTGGAAAACCTGTTGTATTTGCAGGTTCTGAAGTTGAATTTCCTTTTGCATTGAAACCATCGACATTTATGTTGCCTGGTATTACGGGTAATACGACCTTAACGATCACTTCGTTGGAAGAGCGTGGTATTCCATGTCGTTTGGCATCGAATGCAGGTCTTTACGGTTGTTATGAAGGCCATGTACCAGATTTGGCACGCGAATACCTTTTGGCGCTTACAGATGAGGAGCGTAGTAAGTGTGTTCTATTATCCTGCGGGCCACACCCTATGTTGCATGCAGTCGCCAAACTGGGTCGGGAATTAAATATTCAAGCACAGTTATCGTTGGAAGAGCATATGGCATGTGCGATTGGTGGTTGTGCGGGCTGTGTGGTTAAAACTCTTGAAGATGGTGAGGAAAAATATCGCCGAGTATGTGTAGATGGGCCTGTGTTTAATGCAAATATTTTACCTGAATTTTCTTGAATGATATTTAAAGTAGGCTTTGATAGCTTGCTCCGGAGGTAAGCCTTGCGCTATCTATGTCTCTTGCAAGAGAGGGTTTGTCGAATTTTCAAAGAGTTATTTTAATTTTATTCATGTGTTTTTTTAACTGGGGGAGGGCTTGACTTAGAAAAACTTTGAATAAGGCGAGGCTGGAAATTATTAATTTGCACCCGGTATTGAAGTGCCACATTCAATCTTCAAGTGCACCACAGGCTAACCTAAACACCTCGTAGGGCGTTTTGAAATTTAAACATTTTCTGGGTCGATTGTTAAGCTTCTTTTCTATGCTGTTAATCTCACCGGTCGTGATATGGTTAAAATCTGTGCCTTTGGGTAAATATCGTCTGATCAATCCGTCCACTTGTTCAACCGACACCTTTTCCCAACTATGGTAGGGTTTACAGAAAAAAGACTGCGTACCTAAGCGGTCATTAACTTTCTGATGCAATACATTTTCAATGCCATTGTCATAAGTAATATTTTTAAGAAAATGGTGCCCCCTTGTAGATTCGAACCATCGACATTCAAAGACTGGAGGTCACTCGCCTGCGGCTGAAATTAGCTAATGCTTATCGCATTCGAAGTGATTTGTTTCAATTTTTCTCATATCTATTAGGATTAGGCGTAGGATAGGCAGATGTCGTGCTGATCATGATTTGTAAGGTTTTCGAAAAAAAGTGTTAATACACTTTATTTCAAGCCGCTTCTGAATATATGCACCCTTAGCTCAGCTGGATAGAGCACGAGCCTCCGAAGCTCGGGGCCAGTGGTTCGAATCCACTAGGGTGCACCATTTGACTTTTAGCCTTTTGGGGCATAAACACCCAAATTCTTACCTGTGCCCGAATCGTGCCCTCTCTGTGCCTACAATATAATGCGTGGTAATCCCCCACCCCAAAAAAAAGAATAAGCTGGTTTAAAAGTAGAATTTTCTATTATGATTAAATTAGGATATTTTATATGAAGAAGTCACGGTATTTAGAGGGTTAAATAATGAACATTCTTAAGCAAGCAGAGGCAGGTGTTGCTGTTCCAGAGCTTTGCAGGGAGCATGGCATGAGTTCAGCGTCATTTTATAAATGGCGCAGTAAATATGGTGGCATGGATGCATCAATGATGGCTCGCATGAAAGAACTTGAAACTGAGAACAGTCGTCTAAAGCGAATGTATGCTGAAGAGCATTTAAAGTACGGTGTTGTTCAGGAAGCACTCGAACAAATACCCGAAGGGCACACTGAGTGGTAAAGCCTTCTACACGTCGGGAGTTAGCAAAGAAGACGGTTACATTAAAAGCTACAAGTATTCGCTTAGCATGCTGCGCATTTACAATGAGCCAAACGTGTTACAGGTATGAATCTGAAATCATTATTGATTGATTCGTCTTACTCAGAATCAGGTTAACTGGGTATTCGGTTTGTGCCTTTTGTATTTACGTAACGTCAAAGGATACGATTGGAATCATAAGCGTGTATGTCGCTATAACCGAACAGTACGATATGATTGGTTATCGCAGTATGTCTTCAAAAGCATCAATCAAGTTCAAGAGCATGCAACTAAGTGGTTATGGACGTACAACAACGATAGATCTAACATGGCTATCGGCGGCATAACACCGATTCAAAAATTGGGCTTAGCTGCTTGAAAAAAAACTCTACTTTTAATCAACGTTAAAAATGGGGGGATTACCGTACGACGAAAAACATTGAACCAGTTGTTGATCGTGTTGCGGTTTAAACTAAGTAAAATCGCTGTTTGAGTTGCATTTACATTGACGCAAAAACACCAAATAATTTTTCTAACTTTAAAGTTGCCTAACTTACTGTTTCTAAACATAGTATCAGAATATCCATGATGATTTGCTAGTCTAGAGCCTTGGAAATCATGCTCTTAAGAGCAACCTTGATAAGTTGGGGTAATAATTCATAAGCAGGGCATTTACTAAATGGTAAAAGAGATAAGGCGTTTGTGAGCCCATCATCTTTAATGCTAGCTTCTTTTAAATGTAAGAGTCCCGAGCCTTGTTTTATGAAACCATAAATACAAGCTTATAGTATTTTTTATATGAAAATGTAGGCTGCGCCAGCGTTTTATCTTGGAGTCTTGCTTGTGCTGGTATAGTAGGCTATAAATATCACGCAAACATAGGCTTGGTGGCTGAGAACTGAAAAAAGGGGGGGGGGGAGATAATGCTGTTTGAAAATTTAGGGCTGTTATTCTTCACAGTTTTAGCATTGTCACTACTACTTATTCCTTTATCCATCCTATTTGCTCACTATTTGGATGCGATCGATAGCCCTATTGAGCGAAGTGTTCATGTTCATGCGGTACCTAGGTTAGGCGGGTTGGGCATGGCAGCTTCCATGCTTATAGGGCTGTTATTGTTTGCACCGGTAGATAATATTATTCAAGGTTTTCTTGTAGGCTTAGTGGTGATTAGTCTCATAGGTTTTGCTGATGATATGTGGAACATCAAGGCTCGATGGAAAATGCTGGGGCAGATATTAGCCACCGTACTATTTATTGAAATTAGTGGTGTTACGCTTGACTCTTTTGGTGACCTGTTTCACATGGGAGAGATCTCTGTTTCACCACTGGTTGCGTATGCAGCAACTGTTTTTCTTATTGTAAGTGGGATTAATTGCTTTAACTTTTCTGATGGATTAGATGGGCTTATTTCAGGCGTCGTTGCAATTATGTGCATGCTTATTGCAGTGTTGGCGCTATCGGCTCAAGATTTTATTGTGCTGCTTGTTATTATAGCTCTTTTAGCAGCTGTTATAGGCTTCTTAAAGTTTAACACCTTTCCTGCTAAGTTATTTATGGGGGATTGTGGTAGCTTGATGCTTGGTTATTCTATCTGCACGATGGCAATAACTCTTGCTGTTGATACTGAGTATATTATTAAGCCTATCACGCTCTTTATTATTGCAGCGATGCCTATAGTGGATACTTTTTGGGTGATGATTCGCAGAATGAGACTAGGCATCAACCCTGCCAAAGCGGATAAAACTCATTTGCATCATCGCCTGCTGGCACTTGGACTACCGCATTCGATGGTGGTGAGTGTTTTATATGCCTGGGTTGCGCTTTTTGGTTGTCTTGCACTGTTTGTTAAAGATATGCCTGAATATTGGCAATTAGGTTCAGTTTTGCTTTTAATAGCAGCTTTGTATGCACTAATAGTTACCTGTGAGAGGAAGGGAGTTCATCTAACTTTTGGGGAAAAAGATGAAAGAGAAATAAGGCAACAGTTTGTTAAGTTGGCCGGTTATAGTATGAAGGTCTTTCCTTATGTAGTCCTGATAGGGCTTTCTATCCCTCTATTGTTTGTTGATTTCTTTGTGCCTGAAAGTGGTCAATTAGCGTTAATTATGGCTGTATTGATTGCGATCATGTTTCCATGGAATGAGCATCATCAACGTTTGAGTATTGTGTATGGCTTATACTATTTAGCTGTTTTTATTGTGCTATGGATTTGGAATAGCTCCTCTTATAACCTGTTGAATTTGAACGAATACATGGGCTTATTTACTGCCCTTCTTTTACTGTGGGCAGCTTTTAAAATTAAATTTAAAAGCCGTCATGAAGTTTTTCTTACTTCTAGTTTTGAAATTTTATTGATTTTTACTTCTTGGTTTGTTCCATTTGTTGTTTTACCTGTATTTGAAGTGCCTATTGCTGTAATGGATGCTGCAAAGCTATCTTGTCTAGAAGCTATTCCGCTGCTTATTGCAATGAAACTTATCATTAAGCGTCAGCCAGATAGGAACCGTAATATGGGGCTTGCTTTGATTATGCTGCTATTGCTTATTGGCATAAAGGCTTTACTCTAATGTTATGTAACATCGAAAGCTGTGAAGGTTAATTTTGTTTAGTGGATTCTGCTTAAAAGATTATGCGCGCATTTTGCGTATTCTATGGACTGTTCCACTATATTTGATGGTGGATAGTGACTATGGAGATAATGTGCTTCATGGTTATGGGCAGGAGCTTGCTGTTGTATTGATTTTCATTGCTTTTCTTTATTCTTATTCCAAAAGTAATTATCGCGTTAGAAGTATCATGTTGATTGGAATGGCTGTTGGAATGGCTGGGGAGCTATTATTCTCATTAGGGTTGGGGATGTACCATTACCGACTGGATAATGTTCCGCTGTGGCTTCTCTTTGGACACGGGCTTATTTTTGCGGCTGTCTATAGGATTTCACACTCTCCTGCTGTTTGGCATCATAGAGAGCGCATACAGCAGGGCTTGGTTGCTTTTGCCATATTTTATGCGTTTTTATGGTTAATTCTTGATAATGACTGGTTTGGTTTCCTTTGTACGGTAGTGTTTTTATTCATTCTTTTTTATGCAAAACGATCACGTTTGTTTTTTCTGATTATGTTTGTGGAGGTCTGCTATATTGAACAAGTCGGAACAGCAACGGGTTGCTGGTATTGGCCCGAGATGACTTTGGGATTGTTCTCTTGGTTACCAAGTGGCAACCCGCCAAGTGGCGTTGCTGTATTCTATTTTTTGTTCGATGCTGTGGTATCATTCATATACTTGAATATATTGAACCCGAAGATCAAGGTGCGTTATCAGAGAATGTTGTTAAGGAAGTTGTAGTTTATGCCTAAAGCCCAATTTATACTATTTTTGTCACTTATACTCTTCTCTCCTGCCTATCAGATCGATGCTAGAGAGCAGGTGTTGGACGATGGTATACCAACAACGGAAGCAAAATTTCGCCTTAATTATGAAGATATTAAGCTTCCAGCTAACGAAAAGGTAGGTTTTTTAGGCCTTAGTTCCTTGTATGATGTGAATGATTGGTTATCTGTAGGAGCAGCAACTTATGGTGCCATGTCTGGCAAGCGTGGTGGTTTTATTACTATAGGTGGAGCTGCTGAAGTAAGGCGGTTAATCATGGACAGGGTTGAGGTAAACTCGGGTTTGTTTGTCGGTGCAGGTGGCGGGCGAGGAGGATTTGAACTTTCAGGCGGTGGTTTAATGCTTCGCTATCATCTTGGTCTTAATTATGAAACATCGTTACTGGGGGTGTTGGGGGCAGGTATTAGTTACCTTGATTTCCCAGACGGAACTATTCATAGCACGCAACCGTATATATCATATGAGCTTCCATTTAGAACACTGATACTTTCAGGTAGGCAAGAGTATGATGATACTGAGAGCTTTTCTATGGGTAAGTATATGCAAGCCGAACAGGAGCTTGCCCCAGTTTTTCGCTCTTATTTAGTGCCAGTCGGTGTGTTGACTGATAGCGGAGCAGTTCAAAATCGTAAAGTTAATTTGATTGGTATTGAGTGGAACCGTTATCTTAATGACAGTTTTTTCTTTCACATTGAATCATTAGGTGCCATGGGAGGCAAAAGCCGAGGATACATGCAGACCTTGGCTGGCGGTGGCTATCGTTTGAATTTATTGGATGATAGTTGGTTCAAGTTGACGTTATCTGCAGGTATGGCTGGAGGTGGCGCTGTAGCAACGGGTGGAGGTCTTCTGATTCACACGGAGGCAGGGTTTCAGCAACGCCTTAGTGATCATTTGTATACGGAAGTTTCTGGTGGCTATGTGAAGGCTCCTGATGGAGGTTTTGAGGCCTACACGCTTACCGGAAAAATGGGCTACCATTTTTATACACCTGAAGTCTTTGCTAATATGGATGTGATATCGCGCTCTAATCTTACAGGCTTTCAGCCTTCACATTTTCGGGTTAGGATGAGTCAACAAAAATATAAAAAAGCCTCCCCGAACTGGAGATATCATCACAATGACCTCAATGTGGACAACCTAGGCATTCAAATGGATGCATTCTTAACAGATAATTTCTTTCTTAGCGGCCAAGTTCTAGCTGCCTATACGGGAAAAGCAGGGGCGTACATGGTCGGACTTGTTGGGGCTGGCGTGCATAAGTCACTTTTTGGAACGCCTTTATTCATTGAAGCAGAGGCGCTTATTGGACCTGCTGGTGGGGGTGGTTTGGCAACAGGAGGAGGTCTGGTATGGCAGAGCAATGCCGGAGTTGGATATCAGTTTAGTGACAAGTACAGTCTAATTGCAGAGTATGGTTATATGGCTGCAGCACAAGGTGGCTTTAAAGCAAAAGTTACTACGCTCTCTTTCGCATATGATTTCACCCTTTTTAGCAAGTAAACATGATGGGATATTGCGGCTTGAGATGCGGGCTGGGTTCAAGCTTTCTGTAAATGTGATAGATGCGTCTATGATTAGTTGATTGTATTACGTTAAAATTTTTAGAGCACTAGGGATCATGGAAATGTAACAAAACACCAGTTTTGAAGGTGAAATTAAATAGTATGTAAAGCAGGGATGAAGAAGGCTATGAATCGAATGAACAAAGTTTTATTTACTTTATGTGTGTGGTTAAGTTTCTCAATGCAGGCGATTGCGGCACCTACCGCTTCTGAATTGAAGATGGTTTCAGGGTTGTCTACAGCAGATAAGCTTAGTTTGGCTAAGCTGTCTACAGCAGATAAGCTTAGCTTGGCTAAGCTGTCTACAGCAGACAAGCTTAGCTTGGCTAAAAAAGCTGGGGCTGATGTGCCGCAAGAGATAAAGCCTGATAAAGGGCAACTGACTACAGCAGAGACTATGAAGCCATTGGCTTTGAAAACCAGTGCGATTGAAGCTTCTGTGAATGAACGTTTGCAAACATTAAGCAAGACGCGTGTTGGTGAGGATGAAGCTGATGACAGTATGCGAGGCTTAGACCTTAAATTACGGAATGCTTGGCAAGGTATGCTGGGTGCTCAATCGGCCCGTTCTGTGGAAAGTGGTTTATCTCAATATGGTTACCAGCTATTTTCAGGGTCTCCAACAACCTTTGTGCCGGCTACAGATATACCCGTTCCAGCTGAGTATGTACTGGGCCCAGGTGATGAACTGAATATCCAGTTTTATGGAAGTAAGCAAGAAAGTCTACAGCTTGTAATTGATCGCGAAGGCTTGGTTAGTATGCCCTCCATTGGGCCTTTAAGTTTGGCTGGGCAGAATTTTCAGCAAGCCAAAGCCTTGATCGCTGAGAAAATTCATCAGCATATGATTGGTGTGACAGGTTCTGTATCGATGGGCCGTTTGCGTTCGATGCGTGTGTTTGTGTTGGGTGATGTGAATAGTCCGGGCTCTTATGTGGTGAGTGGACTTTCTACCATTTCAAATGCGTTGTTTGTTTCAGGAGGCATAAGTAAGAAGGGCAGTTTGCGTCATATTATTTTAAAACGCGCAGGAAAAAAAGTTGCAGAATTAGATCTTTATGACTTTTTATTGCGGGGGGATAGTCATCGAGATATCCGCCTTTTACCTGGTGATGTTATCTTCGTACCACCGGTTGGTGATGTGGTTGCAGTGGCTGGTGAAGTGACTCGTCCGGCTATTTATGAATTAAAGAATAATCATAGTGGCATTAGTGTAGCTAAACTCTTACAGCTTGCAGGAGGCAAGCTTGCCACTGCAGACATTAGTCATGCTCAGGTTGATAGTATTACCAAGCAAGGGAATCGTGCTTTGTTGGATGTAGGCATTGATAAAAAAACTACGGCTAAAATTGTCAGAAATGGTGATATTCTTTTAATTTATGCTGTGCCTGCTATACGCTTATCAACAGTGGTTTTAAGCGGGCATGTGAAAAGACCTGGCAGCTTTGGTTTTAAGAAAGGTATGAGACTAACTGATTTGATTGCCTCAAAAGATGATTTGTTGCCCAATACTTTTATGGACTACATGATTATTCAGCGTACCAATCCTATCACAGGCGCATTGACAGTATTGCGTCCTGCCTTGGGCAAGTTATTGGAGCAGCATGATAATGATTCCAGTCCAGTGCTTAAGCCTGATGATAAATTAATGGTGTTTTCCAATGTGATGATGGTGAAGCTTGATAGCGTGACGGTGACAGGGGCTGTTCAGCATCCAGGCGCATTTCCATTGGGGAAAGGTTTCAAAGTGTCTGATTTAATATTGGCTGCAGGAGGTCCTACAGAAAATGCTTATATGCATAATGCTGAACTAACGCGCTACAGTATTATTCATGGTAAAGAGCGTGTGCTTAGTCATATACCGGTAGATTTGAGTAAGGCACTGTCAAATGATAAGCAGGCGGATATTCAACTACAAGCACATGATGTGGTTATGGTTCGTTCGGTAAGTAATTGGCGAGATCGTGAGATGATTGAGCTTAAAGGCGAGTTTAAATTTCCAGGTGTCTATACCATTGAAGATGGTGAAACGCTGGCTCAGGTGATTGCGCGAGCAGGAGGCTTCACAGAGGACGCTTTTGTCCAAGCTGCAGTTTTTTCAAGGCAATCAATTCGTGAGCAAGAACAAAAACAGTTAAATGAGTATGCTGATCGCTTGGAAATTGAAATTTCTCAAAAGAAAGTATCTACCCAATCGCTCAGTAACCCCAAACTTATTTTGCAGCAGGAGCAGGCTTTAACGGCAGCCAATGCAGTGCTTGAGAAATATAGGCAGGTGAAGCCTGTTGGGCGCTTATTGATTGACTTGGATCATGAAGGTGTGCTCAAAGGTGGAGGAACATTAAAATTAGCAGATGCTGATATGCTATATGTCCCCAAGAAACCTGATCAAATTTTGGTGATGGGTGAGGTCTATAGTCCATCAGCGATGCTTTATCATAAAAATATGGCCCGTGATGACTTTATTGAGCAGGCAGGTGGTCTGACGAGCATTGGAGATGAAGATCGTATTTATATTGTGCGCGCCAATGGTTTTGTGGATGCTAGAAATGGGTGGAATACAAGCCATAAGATTTACCCCGGTGATACCATCGTGGTGCCGCAGGATTTAGAAGCGTTTAACTTATTGGATAGCACGTTGGATTGGTCAAAAGTATTAATGCAAATTGGTGTGTTTACAGCCTCCCTGGTTACGGTAGGTATTCTGTAATGAGTGAATCGGGAAAAAGCCAGAATCAACAATCTTGTGACAATAAAGCGCCAGTTGTGATGGATCCAAGCATGTTGGCTGCCATGTATGGTGTACAAGAAGAAGATGAGATAGACCTGTTAGAATACTGGAATATTTTATGGAAGAAAAAATGGTTAATTATATCAAGTGCATTTTTAGCAGCATGTATTGCAGCCAGCATATCTTTAACGATTCCAAATCGTTATCAGGCAGAGGTCTTGGTATCACCAGTGAAATCTGAAGAAGGTCAATCTGGAGGCTTGGCTTCTGCATTAGGTGGATTGGGTGGGTTAGCCTCGATGGCAGGTATAAGCCTTGGTGGTGGTGGCAGTGTTGAAGAAAATATTGCCGTACTTAAATCAAAAAGCTTTTTATGGTCTTTTATTAAAGATGAAAAGCTGATGCCTGTTTTGTTTGCAGAACAATGGGATGCGGGGAAAAACCGATGGCTGAAAAGAGAGCCTGAAGAACAACCAAGTCTATGGGATGCATATCGTCTTTTTGTTGAGGGTGGCTTGTTGACGGCCTCTACCGATAAAGATTCAGGCTTGGTAACGCTGGCTATTGAATGGACAGATGCAGATTTGGCTGCCAGCTGGGCGAATACTTTGGTTGAGCGCGTAAATAAATATTTACGTCAGCAAGCTATGGCACAAAGCCAGCGCACACTGAAATATTTGAATGATGAATTGATGCGCACACAAATTGAAGATCAGCGCAAAGCTTTGTTTCAGTTGATTAGCCAAGAGCAGAAAAAATCCATGCTGGCTAATACGCAAAAGCAATTTGCATTTCAAATTATTGATAAAGCTGTAGCCCCCGATAAAAAATCTAAGCCCAAGCGAGCAATTATTGTTGTCTTAACAGGCTTTGTTGCCGGTTTTTTGGCAGTGATTTTCGTATTTATTCAAGAGGGTGTTAAGCAACGGAAACAGGCTGATGCAGGAGATATAGCATGAAAGGAATAATATTAGCTGGTGGTTCAGGCACACGCTTGCATCCACTCACTTTGGCAGTCAGCAAACAGTTGATGCCGGTTTATGATAAGCCGATGATATATTACCCCTTATCGACGTTGATGCTGGCGGGTATTCGAGAGGTTTTATTAATATCTACGCCGCATGATTTACCGATGTTCAAACATGTGCTTAAAGATGGCTCGCAGTGGGGCATGTCGATTTCCTATGCAGAGCAGCCCAGCCCTGACGGTTTGGCGCAGGCTTATCATATTGGTAAAGACTTCGTTAAAGGCCAGCCATCGGCATTGATTTTGGGTGATAATATTTTTTATGGTGATGGTTTATCTGGCCAACTTCAGGCTGCCGCAAGCCGTGATTCGGGTGCTTCTGTATTTGCTTATCATGTGCATGACCCAGAGCGTTATGGCGTGGTTGATTTTGATGCGGTTGGTAAGGCATTGTCTATTGAAGAAAAGCCTAAGCAGCCTAAATCTAATTATGCTGTGACTGGATTGTATTTTTATGATGAACGTGTGGTGAATATTGCTGCTGACTTAAAGCCTTCGGGGCGTGGTGAGCTGGAAATTACAGATGTAAATAAAGTTTACCTTGATATGGGTGACTTGCATGTGCAACGCATGGGTCGCGGCACGGCGTGGCTGGATACGGGAACCCATGATTCACTGCTTGAAGCAGCACAATTTGTTGAAGTTCTTGAAAAGCGTCAGGGTCTGAAAATTGCCTGCCTTGAAGAAATTGCCTGGCAAAAAGGTTATATTTCAGATGAGAAACTGTTAGAGCTTGCAGCCCCATTGAAAAAGAGTGGTTACGGTCAGTACTTACTTAAATTATTGGATAGCCGCTCATGAAAATAAATGAAACAAATCTGGAAGGCGTTTTACATGTTGAACCCAAAGTTTTTGGTGATGAGCGAGGCTTCTTTTTAGAGACATATAACAAGCAAAGGTATATGGCTGCAGGACTTCCTGATGTGAGTTTTATTCAGGATAACCACTCACGATCAAGTAAGGGCGTGTTACGAGGTCTGCACTTTCAGCTTAATAACCCTCAAGGGAAGCTGGTTCAGGTTGCTACCGGAGCAGTTTTTGATGTTGCGGTAGATATTCGAGTTGGCTCACCAACATTTGGTCAATGGTATGGTTGTATTCTGAGTGAAGAAAACCATCACCAACTTTGGATTCCGCCGAAGTTTGCACATGGCTTTTGTGTTCTTTCAGATACGGCAGACTTTTGTTACAAGTGTACGGATTATTATCACCCGGAAGATGAAGGTGGCTTGCTCTGGAATGATTCAGGCCTTGGTATTGAGTGGCCATTGTCTGATCCTAAGTTATCAGAGAAGGATAAAATTTACCCATGCCTGAGAGACATCGATCCTTCTCAACTACCGAAGTATTGATATGAAAATTTTAATTACAGGCTGTCATGGGCAGGTTGGCACAGAATTGATGCTTTTGGCAGCATCATATGATTGTGAAGTTCTTAGTGTTGATCGTGATACGTTGGATATTACGGATCAGAAAGCAGTGAATCAGGTGATTGGGGATTATAAACCTGAGGCTGTGGTGAATGCAGCTGCGTATACCGCTGTTGATAAGGCAGAAGCTGATCAGGAAGCAGCTCATGCTGTGAATGCAATGGCAGTTGGTTATTTGGCATCAGCATGCAAGAGCCTGAATATTCCTTTTGTTCATATTTCTACAGATTATGTTTTTGATGGTGATAAGGAAAGCCCTTATGTGGAAGGTGATGAGGTAAGTCCACTGGGTGTTTATGGTGAGACAAAGCTTGCAGGTGAAGCTGCCGTCAGGAACTTTTGTGATAAGTATTATATTTTACGCACCAGCTGGGTGTTTTCTGCGCATGGGAATAACTTTGTTAAAACGATGCTTCGACTGGGTACAGAGCGTGATGAGCTGGGTGTTGTTTCTGACCAGTATGGAAAACCCACCTCTGCCAAAGAGATTGCCAATACCATTTATTTAATGCTGAAAAGTAACAAGCAGGCTTGGGGCACATACCATATTGCCCAGCCTGAAAAGACGTCATGGTTTGGGTTTGCCGAAGCGGTTTTCTCTGAAGCTAGAAATCAGGGGTTCGCTTTAAGTATCTCAACGTTGAACGCAATTAAAACTGAAGCTTATCCAACGCCAGCGAAACGACCAAAAAATTCAGAATTAAGTTGTGATAAGCTAGAAAAAACATTTGGCTTAAGCATCGAACCTTGGGCAACGTCCTTGCCTGTTGTGATTAAGGCATTAAGCTGATGCGGCTTGGCAAAGAGCAAGCTGCCACGATTCGGCAACTCGTGAAAAATCGGTTGGGTGAGGAAAGTCAGGTGTGGTTGTTTGGCTCTAGGGTTGACGATTCAAAACGTGGCGGTGATTTGGATTTGTATGTTGAGTCGAAGCAACCATGTGATTTATCAATAAAACTCTCTTTAATGAGTGAAATTCAGCGATCAATTGGCTTAAGGAAAGTTGATTTACTTGTGAAGAATGAAGGTGATCCCGAGAGAGAGGTTTTTGTTACGGCAAAGTCTGAAGGAGTGTGTTTATGATTGTTGAAACGTTTCAAACATTAAATATGCATATTCAGCGTGCCAATCAAGCAGCTGCAGAGGTGGTTACTTTTTCAGATGAATTAAAAGCAGAGTCATTGGATGACTTTGATAAAGTGAAAGTGATTGATAGCTTTATTTTTAGGTTTATCAAGATTCAGGATTTGATGGGGAATAAACTTTTCAGAGAGATTTTGGTTGCTTTGGAAGAATACGAATCATCCATGAGTATGCTGGATATTTTAGATAGGCTGGAGAAATTAGCGTTGATTCCTAGCGCAGCGCGTTGGTTGGATTATCGGAATTTGAGAAATATTTTAACGCATGAATATCCTGATAATAGGGGTGATTTGATCGAGGGGTTACAGATGGCATTGCAAGTGTTTGAGGAGATGCAGCACATTTCGAAAGCTATGTTTGAATACATGAATAATAAAGGGTTGATGAAGTGAGAGATTTTAAACCAAACAATATTTTAGTCACCGGCGGAGCAGGCTTTATTGGCTGCAATTATGTGCGGTATATGCTGGCGACTGATTCACAAGTGAACATTGTGAACCTTGATGCACTTACCTATGCAGGTTCATTGGATAACCTTAAAGACCTGCCAGACCCTGAAAGGCATACATTTGTGCAAGGTGACATTTGCGATCGCGAGCTTGTCGATAGGCTGATGCGCGAACATGAAATTGATACGGTTGTGCACTTTGCCGCTGAAAGTCATGTGGACAATTCCATTTCAGGACCTAAAATTTTTGTAAAAACCAATGTAATGGGTACTTTTACTCTGCTTGATTCAGCACGCCAGTATTGGCAAAAAGAAAAAGGTTGGGGTGCTGATAATTGTCGTTTCCATCATATTTCTACAGATGAAGTGTATGGCACACTATCCAAAACAGATCCTGCATTCAGTGAAACCACATCTTATGCACCCAACTCACCTTATTCAGCATCAAAAGCAGGCTCAGATCATTTGGTTCGCGCTTATTTCCATACATACGGACTACCAGTAACGACTACAAACTGCTCCAACAATTATGGTTCTTTTCAACATGGTGAGAAGCTTATCCCAACTGTGATTCGCAAGTGTTTAAAACAAGAATCCATCCCAGTATATGGCGATGGAACAAATATCCGTGATTGGCTTTATGTCACAGACCACTGCTCTGGTATTGATGCGGTGGTGCGCAAAGGTGAGCTTGGTGAGGTCTATAATATCGGTGGCATCAATGAGTGGGCTAATATAAATATTTGCAAACTGATTTGCCAGCTTATGGATGAACATAAACCTGAAAATGCACCACATGACAAGCTCATTTCTTTTGTAGAGGATAGGGCCGGTCATGATTGGCGTTATGCAATTAATGCAACTAAGATGAAGACGGACTTAGATTGGCTGCCTGCTGAAACGTTTGAAACAGGAATCCGTAAAACAATAAAATTCTACTTATCTGAGAGTGAAATATGGAAAAAATAGCATTGATTACAGGTATTACCGGGCAAGATGGTTCGTACCTCGCAGAGTTATTGTTAGAGAAAGGTTACGAAGTGCATGGCATTAAGCGCCGCGCCTCTTCATTTAATACCCAACGTATTGACCATATTTTTCAGGACCCACATGAGCCTAATCCGAAGTTGAAGTTGCATTATGGTGATTTGACAGACTCATCTAATTTGACTCGAATTTTGCAAGAGGTTCAGCCTGATGAAGTATATAACCTTGGTGCACAGTCTCATGTAGCAGTTAGTTTTGAATCTCCTGAATATACCGCTGATGTTGATGCTATGGGCACTCTGCGTTTGTTAGAAGCAATCCGCTTGCTTGGTTTGGAAAAGAAAACAAAGTTTTATCAGGCATCCACTTCGGAACTATTTGGTGAAGTGCAAGAAATTCCTCAAAAAGAAACTACTCCGTTTTATCCGCGCTCTCCTTACGCTGTTGCAAAAATGTATGCCTATTGGATTGTGGTGAACTACCGTGAGTCTTATGGCATGTATGCATGTAATGGCATTTTGTTTAACCATGAATCGCCACGCCGTGGTGAGACCTTTGTAACCCGTAAAATTACCCGAGGCCTTGCCAATATTTCGCAAGGTTTGGAGAAGTGTTTGTACATGGGTAATATGGATGCTTTGCGAGACTGGGGTCACGCAAAAGACTATGTGCGCATGCAGTGGATGATGCTTCAGCAAGATGCGCCTGATGATTTTGTGATTGCAACAGGTGTTCAGTATTCAGTGCGTCAGTTTATTGAATGGTCAGCGAAAGAGTTGGGTGTCACCGTTGAGTTTGAAGGCAAAGGTTTAGAGGAAAAAGGCATCGTTACAGCTATTGATGGTGATGAGGCTCCAGGGCTTAAAATTGGTGACATCGTTGTGCAGATTGACCCACGTTATTTTAGACCTGCCGAAGTTGAAACGCTGTTGGGTGATCCGAGTAAGGCCAAGAAAGAACTGGGTTGGACGCCAGAGATTACAGTGCAGGAAATGTGTGCTGAGATGGTGTCTGAAGATTTGAAAGTAGCGAAACGCCATGCGCTGTTGAAAGAGCATGGGCATGATATTCCAGTTTCAGTAGAATAGATTAAATGAAAATTTTACTTACTGGATCCAGGGGGATGGTCGGGAGAAATATTCTTGAGCATGCCACAGCATTAGATTATGAATTCCTGGTTCCTACAAGCGCAGACTTAAACTTGCTTAATCGCCACGCGGTAGACCTTTATCTTGATACGCATAAGCCTGATATGATTATTCATGCTGCAGGTTTTGTTGGAGGGATTCAGGCTAATATTTCTGAGCCTGTTCGATTTTTGGTTGATAATATGCAAATGGGGCTAAATGTTTCGATGGCAGCAAAGGAAGCTGGCATTAAGCAACTTATGAACTTAAGTAGCTCTTGCATGTACCCTAGGGATGCGCAGAACCCTTTGTCAGAAGAGTTAATCTTAAAAGGTGAGTTAGAGCCTACCAATGAAGGCTATGCGCTTGCGAAGGTCGCTAGCACCAGATTGTGTGAGTATATTCATAGGGAAGACCCCTCCTTCCAATACAAAACTCTCATTCCATGTAATCTATATGGACGTTTTGATAAGTTTGACCCAAAGCATTCTCATATGATTCCTGCGGTCATCAAAAAGATCTCGGATGCGAAAGAAAGAGGGAATACACAAATTGATATTTGGGGTGATGGACTAGCTAGGCGCGAATTTATGTATGCCGCAGACTTGGCGGATTTTATTTTTTATGCTATCCCACGATTCGAAGATATGCCGCAAAATATCAATGTGGGTCTCGGGCATGATTACACGATTAATGAGTATTATAACGAAATAGTCAAAGTTGTAGGTTTTCAGGGCGAGTTTGTGCACGACCTGTCCAAGCCTGTTGGTATGAGGCAAAAGCTTATTGATCATACCAAACTGAGTTCGTTTGGCTGGTGTCACACAACCAGCTTGCCGGACGGTATTAGGCAAACATATGAATTTTATTTAAATGAGGCGGACGTATGATTAATTACCCATTAGCAAGCTCAACTTGGGATGACAAAGAGCTAGGTGCAATTCAAAAAGTCGTAGATTCTAATATGTTTACGATGGGCAAGTATGTAGCTGAGTATGAGCAGCGATTTGCCGAGTTCTTTGGTTCTAAATATGCTGTCATGGTTAGCTCTGGCTCAACAGCGAACCTATTAATGGTAGCGGCGTTATTTTTCACGAAGAATAAAGAGTTAAAGTTGAGCAGGGGGGACGAGGTTATTGTTCCTGTTGTTTCATGGTCAACAACATATTTTCCACTTCAGCAATATGGTCTTAAGGTGAAGTTTGTTGATATTGACCCTGATACGCTCAATATCAATTTGGCTCAGTTGGAAAACGCAATCACAGACAAAACCAAGGCTATTCTAGCGGTTAACTTGCTTGGTAACCCCAACGATTTTTTAGCGATTAAAAAGCTCATCGCAGGTAAGGATATTACCTTATTAGAGGACAACTGCGAATCCATGGGTGCGACCTTTGAAGGTAAGCAAGCAGGAACGTTTGGTGCTATGGGAACATACAGCTCATTTTTTAGCCATCACATGGCAACCATGGAAGGTGGCTGCGTTGTGACTGATGATGAAGAGTTATATCATATTTTGCTGTGCATAAGGGCTCATGGCTGGACACGCAATTTACCAAAAGAGAACTTGGTTTCTGGAACAAAAAGTGATGACCCATTCGAAGAGTCGTTTAAATTTATTTTGCCGGGTTACAATGTTCGTCCATTGGAGATGAGTGGTGCAATTGGTATTGAGCAGTTAAAAAAACTGCCTGATTTTATTAGCAAGCGCAGAGAGAATGGTGCCTACTTTCAGGAGTTGTTTGCAGATCACCCATACCTAAGAATTCAAAAAGAAGTGGGTTGCAGTAGTTGGTTTGGTTTTTCTTTGATCATCAAAGAAGGTGCAGAAATTGAAAGAAAGAAAATTGTATCGAAGTTGATGGAAAATGGCATCGAATGTCGCCCAATTGTGACAGGGAATTTTGCAAAAAATGATGTGCTTGATTATTTTGACTATGAAATTTCAGGCTCATTGAAGAATGCAGAGTACTTGGACAAGAATGGATTTTTTGTAGGTAACCATCAAATTCTATTAACCAATGAAATTAAATCTCTATTGAATGTTGTGAATAAAACATTGTGAGGCTATTGAAGTTAATAGCTAGCTTGAAGTATATTAAGTTGTTATTATTAAAGGTGATTTATGTCAAGAAAGGTGTTTGTATTAAATCCCCTTTTTTCAACTACGAAACAAAAATATTACATGACAGCACTATTATGGAAGGAACAGTGACAGATCACGCTACCTCCATTGGTTCTTATTGTTATATTGGCAGGTACTGTTATTTGACTAAAGTTAGTATTGGCAATTATTGTTCAATTGCAAATAATGTATCAATAGGTCAAGGGCAGCATGCATTGGATGATGTTTCTACAAGCTCATTGTTTTATGGAAATTCTTATGAAGATTTAACTAAAGAAGATTGTGTTATTGGGAACGATGTTTGGATTGGTGTTGATTCAATTATTTTACGCGGCGTAGAAATTGGAAATGGTGCCGTTGTAGGTGCGAACTCTGTGGTTACCAAAAATGTGCCGCCATTCGCTATAGTTGTTGGTTCTCCAGCTAAGATTATTAAGTATAGGTTTGATGATGCTAAAATACAAAGGATAGAGAGTTCCAAATGGTGGATGTTTAAATTTAAACAAGCTAAAGAAATCATATTTGAGATTAAGGCTCATGATTAAAGCCTCATATGCGATACCATATCACTTACAGAATAAGCTGTTTGATGTAAATGATAAATCGGTCAACAGAGACAACGGTGCCTACTGTTTTGTTTTATTAAAGCAGGTAATGCGGGATAATGGTATCGACTTGTCGACGTATGATATAAATCCGATCGAGTCTTCTGAAATTATCATATATCATGATATGCCTAAAATTTTACCTAAAGATTACGAAATAACCAAATCATATTTAATACTTTTCGAAAGCGAAATTATAAAGTCAGATAATTGGGACTTAAGTAAGCATAGGCATTTCAAAAAAATATTCACTTGGAATGATACATTTGTAGATAATAAGAAGTATTTTAAGATTAATTTTTCTCATCTCATTCCAGACTCCATAAGCATGGGGATGGCAAAGGAAAAAAAGCTTTGCACTTTGATTGCGGGTAATAAGAAAGTAAGCCATCCTAAGGAGCTGTATTCAAAACGAGTAGAGGCAATTCGATGGTTTGAAAAATATCACCCAGATGATTTTGACCTGTATGGGATGGGTTGGAGAGAGTGTATTTTTCAAAATAAGCATTTAAATTACTTATTCAGAAAGCTGAAGTTGTCATCACTGTTTAAAGCAAATTTCCCTAGTTATAAAGGTTCGGTAACCTCGAAGAAAGATGTTCTTCAGCAATACAAATTTGCTATTTGTTATGAGAATGCCCGCGATATCTCAGGGTATATAACAGAAAAAATATTTGATTGCTTTTTTGCAGGCTGCATCCCTGTTTACTGGGGTGCTAATAATATCGCTCAGCATATTCCACATGATTGTTTTATAGATAGGCGAAACTTCAGTGATACAGAAGCGGTTTATCGCTTTATAAAAGGGGTGACGGAGGAGGAAATTGTGGGTTATCAGAAGAGAATTTCTGAGTTTCTACAAAGTGAAGCTGCATGTCAGTTTAGCGCGGAATATTTTGCGGAAACTATAGTCAATACGATAGTAGAAGATCTTGGCTATTAATCGCGATTTATTAATTGTTATGGGAGGACGTTTAGCAACGGCTATTATCGGCTTGTTATCTATTCGTTTTGCAACTACATACCTTTCACCGGAAGAATTTGGGCAACTAGCATTACTTTTAATGGTTCAAGCATTATGTGGTCTTTTTTTTATCAATCCTGTAGGGCAGCATATTAATAGACATACACATGCGTGGTGGGATGCGGGTACGTTAAGATCACGTTTGTCTCAATATGGTTATTATATATTTCTGGTATCCATAATAGGTACTTTAGTGATGTTTTTTATAGATAGTACATCTATTGAACATGCTTTATGGGCTGCAGGGGCGATTTTTTTGAATGTATTACTAGGCACATGGAATGCTACCTACATCCCAATATTGAACATGCTTGGGCTTCGTGGAGCATCTGTATTATGGACTGTGCTAACTTCAGCCTCAGGATTGATGGCCTCCGTCACTTTGATGCAATGGTACCCTGTTGCAACGGCATGGTTTTTTGGTCTGACATTTGGCATGGCGGTGGGAGTGATTGGTTCGGGTATGAGATTCAGAGGGGAGTCAATAAGGTCTGGGCATAAACAATGTTCAGAATCTTTTCTTGATAAGAAAACAGTAATTGCTTATTGCTTGCCACTTGCAGTTGCAACTGGATTTATGTGGCTACAGTTAAGTGGTTATCGTTTTGTTGTTGAATCATATTGGGGACTTGCACAACTCGGTTATATTACAGTGGGTTTGACGCTTGCTGCTCAAGTATGGGCTGTATGTGAGTCATTAGCGATGCAATTCTTGTACCCATACTTTTTTAAATCTATTAGTGATAATAAATATGCGAGCGGAAAACAGGCTCTTTCTGACTTATTGAATGTGCTTGGACCGTTGTACCTTGTTTTGGCAGGGGTGACAGTGATTGCCGCGCCACTTCTAATTTTTCTTTTAGTTGATGAGAAATTCTCAAATGCTCTCCTCTTTGTAATGATGGGGGGATCTATTGAGTGCTGCAGAGCTCTTGCCAATGTGTTTGGCAATGCGGCTCAGGTTACCCGGAAAACAAAATCGTTGGCTCTGCCATATGCAGCAGGCGCTTTCGTTTTATTTACACTCTTGTTTGTAGCAGGGATAAATCAGGCTGATACTATTTGGGTCGGGGTCGCCTTGGTTTCAGGAGCATTGGTCATGTTGGCAGTGATGATATTCTCCATGTATAAACAGGTTGCGTTTGTTCTTGAGTTGAAGACTTGGCTGATTGGTTTTTTGGGTATGGTTACTTTATGCGTCTCAAGTTACTTGTTTGGAAAATTAAATGATTGGGTAGAGGCGATAGAGTCTCTTGGCTTAGTGGCTATAGCAGCCATTTTATTAACTTTTTTAATTTTGCGGAAAAATGAATCTTTAAAAAGGTTGCTTCAAGTACGCTTATCAGGAGAGTCAGTAAATGATAATTGTTAATTTGATTGGCGGGCTTGGGAATCAAATGTTTCAGTACGCTGCTGGTCGCGCTCTGGCTGCTGAGCTTAGTGTGCCCCTGAGACTAGATGTGTCGGGCTTTGCGGACTATGCATTACACCAAGGTTTTGAGCTTCAACGCATATTCAATTGCCCAGCAGAATTAGCCTCTGAGCATGATGTGCGAAGGGTGCTGGGCTGGCAACTGCCTCTGGTTTTCAGACTTGCATTATCACGTTTGAATATGACGATGCCTAAGCCTAGGTGCTGGGTTGCCGAGCCACACTTTCACTATTGGTCAGGCATTCATAAAACACTACCTGAAAGTTATTTGGAGGGTTATTGGCAGAGTGAGAAATACTTTGTCGATATGGCCGCGCAAATCCGTGAAGATTTCACGTTCCAACTTCCGATGAGTGACGAGAATGCTGACTTGTCTAAACACATAGCCCAAGTTAATGCAGTCAGCTTACATGTTCGACGTGGAGACTACGCTAGTAATGCGAAGACTACTGCGACACATGGGTTATGTTCATTAGATTATTATCGTGAGGCAATTAACCATATCACTAAGCATGTTGACCAACCATATTTCTTTATATTTTCAGATGATATTACTTGGGTCAAAGAAAACTTAGAATTAGACTTTCCTTGTGAATTTATTAGTAATAATCAGGGTCAAGAAAGTTATAACGACATGCGACTGATGAGCTTATGTCAGCATCATATTATTGCCAACAGCTCATTCAGCTGGTGGGGAGCATGGCTCAACTCAAGACCCAATAAAATTGTGGTTGCTCCCAAGAGCTGGTTTGCAAATGAGATACATAATGCACAGGATTTGATTCCTGATGAATGGGTAAGGTTATAAAGTGGAATCAATGACTCGAACTTTAGTTATAGGTGGTAGTGGGTTTATAGGAAGAAGCCTGTTAATTGCTTTAGCTGAAGCTGGGCGATCTATTACCTCCCTAGATAGAGAAGCCCCCTCAGATTTAAAAAAAAATAATAACGTTAGCTATATTTCGGGTGACTATGGAGATATAGACCTTATTGAAGGCTTGCTTGTACTTCATGATGAGGTAATTCACCTTGCACATGCTACTAGACCTAATACGATTAGTACGACTACTTATTCAGATTTATCTCAGAATCTTGAACCTACGGTCCAACTCTTTGAGCTGGCATCAAAGCACAGCATCCATCTTATGTTTGTATCATCAGGTGGAACTGTGTATGGCGAATCGAAAGACTTGCTTATTTCTGAAGATCATCCAACCAATCCAATTTCACCTTATGGGTTAACAAAGTTGACGCTAGAAAAATATGCTTACTTTTATGCCGTTACTCGGAACTTAAATGTTGTAATTGTCCGTCCAGGAAATCCTTACGGTGAAGGGCAGTTCCCTTTTTCTGGACAAGGGTTTGTTTCGACTGCTTTAGCTTTAGGGATATCAGGAGGTGAGGTTTCAATCTTTGGTAAAGAAGGAGCTGTAAGGGATTATCTTTATATTCAGGATCTTGTTGTAGGGATGGTAACGGTGTTAAATAATACTAAAGGTTTTGATATTTATAATATTGGGTCATCTGTTGGTCGAAGTAATTTAGATGTTGTTGATTCAATAAATAAATTACTCTTGAGCAAAGGGCTGAAGGCCTTGGTTGTAAATTATGAGAGTGAGCGTGCTTTTGATGTGAGGTCGAATGTTCTAAACTCTAATAAGTTAGAAAGTTTAGGGTGGAAGTGTCAGGTTGATTTTCAAGATGGATTAAATCGGTTTTATAATTGGATGTACTTAGAGGGTATGTTATGACTAAATTTCCCCTTGTTGGTATAAAAATAAGTGTGGTCATGTCAGTATATAATGGTCAGAAGTATTTGCGTGAAGCGATAGATAGCATTTTAAATCAGACATTCTCTGATTTTGAATTCATTATTATTGATGATGGTTCTATGGATGGAAGTGTTGAAATTGTAAAATCATACCAAGACGACAGGATTGTATTCATACCTCAAAAGAACGCTGGCTTGGCAGCATCGCTGAATCGTGGTGTATTGCTGGCTCGTGCGGATTTGATTGCGCGCATGGATCAGGATGATATTAGCCTGCCTGAACGACTTGAGGTGCAGTATGATTATTTATGTACTCATGCTGATGTGATTGCGTTAGGAACAGCTGCAGAGTGGATCACTGAGGAGGGTGCAAGTGTGTGTGTAATGCCTTCTCCAGATATTGAATCCATATTTGAAAAAGATGTTTTGACAAGTCCATTTTTTCACCCAACAGTGATTTTTAAGAGAGAAGCTTTTGATTTGATTGGTGGTTACCCTGAAGGTTTTAAGTTTGCACCTGAAGATGCAGTTTTTTTTAAGAAAATGCATAAAATTGGTCGTTTGGAGAATTTAAATGATGTGTTGCTTAAATATAGGCTGACGCCAAACTCATTAAGTTTAGGGCATAGTTTAAGTAAAAAATTAATGTTGGAGATTGTAAAAAAAGAATTGTGCGGAACCGTAACTGAAAAAGACTATGAATTAGTTAAATTGGCTGCAAGAAGTGTCTCACCTCGCATAAGGATGTCTGCATATCATGGGTTACTTGCAAGAAAATATATTTGGGATAATCCAAATCAAATAAATGCAATTAAAAATTCATTAAAATCCATATACTTTGCCCCGGAAAATATAAGATCATATTTAATTTTAATTGCGGCTCTAGTTCCGCTATTAACCAATGTTGTTTTGAAAATTAAACGAAGCGTAGATAAGCTTTTTAAGTGAATCAGGGATTGTTTATATATGATTTCTAAGGGTTATGACACTAGAAAGAATAACAACCTGTTTCTTCAGAAGATTACCATTGTATTACTTTATGGGCTGATTATTAGTTCTGCTCTTGATGGGTGGATTATAGATAGTTTTGGATTTGATAGATTTATTACAGGCTATTATATATTACTATTGCTAATGATATTATTGAGTTCTTTATATTATTATATTCATCCTTTATTAGTCATATACTTTTTACTTGTATTATCATTTATTCTAATGGGGGTTGCTTTAAATGGAGGTGATGAACAGAGGTTATTTAACGATGTAAGAAGCTTTATGAGAAGTGTTACATTAGGAATATTTACATTTTACTTTATTTGTACTTTGAAGAACAGTTCTGAACATTTTGTTTATTACTTTTTTAAACTTCACTGGTTTGGGGTTACATTGTTTGTGCTTTTAGATTTTTTTTTGGGAATTGGATCAGGTAATACTCATGGAGCATATTCTTATTTTAGGGAGGTTAACTCCCTTTGTTTTTTATATATTATTTCATGGTTTTATTTGATTACTTCTAAATGCGAAAGAAAAAAAACTGTATACACTATATTAACAATTATTGTTTCATTGCTTCTTACGTCTAAAGCTCTGACTATATTGGTTCCAGGGTTATTGGTGTTTTATTTGTATAGTAAATTTTCAGAAAAATCATTTTTAAAAAGCGTATTTGTAAATGTTAATTTAGCTGTATTGATGACACTGTTTGTATTCTTTTTTTCTGAATTTTTAACGTTATTGTTTTGGTTCGTATCAAATTTCTCAGCTGATGGCGATGAATTATTATATTGGTTAGAAAAAGTTGATATTTTAACGGTATTGACAAGCACGAGGAACCTTAGAGTTGAAATGTTATTAAACACTGTTGTTGAGAATTGGAGTTTGCTAGAAATATTTTTTGGTAAGGGGATGTTATATGCGATATCATCGGGTTATTTGGTGGAAAGTGATCCATTTGACATTTTTATAGCCTTTGGCATCTTTGGTTTCTTTCTTTTGTGGTTGCCTGTTTTGGTTATGCTTTTTGTATTGAAAAGGAGAAAGTGGAAAAGATCGAATGGGGCTGATAAACATCTGTTTTTATTAGGCTCTACATATGCGCTGATATTTATGTCTTGCATGACAGGGCATGTGCTAATTTCACCGATGACTATGATTACTTTAGGAGTACTTGTTGCAATGATTGCGAATCTAAAATTATCTAATTCTAGTGACCCACGCCATAATTTTGGTGAGTACTATGGTAGGCATAATTATTAATATTTTAAATATTAATAATTATGCCTACCATAGAGGCGGATCCGAACAGTATTTTTTTGATCTTGAGAAAATGTTGCAACAAAGAGGTCATTCCGTTTTTCCTTTTTCGATTCGAGATGAGCGTAACACTGATCCTAAAGAGTACTTTCCAGATGGCTTAGATCTGCAAAAACCTCCTTTGATAAATGCAACTCGCTTTTTTTATTCGAGTATGGCTCGACAAAATATTATTGATGTTATTAAGCGTAAGAAAGTTGATGTAGTTCACCTTCATATTTATCATGGTCAATTAACAGCCTCTATTTTGAAGCCCTTAGTAGCTTCTGGAATTCCTATCGTGCAGACACTGCATGATTTTAAGTTAGTATGTTCAAATAGCGTGCTTAGATCTAACAATCATTACTGTCAGGCTTGTTCTGGAAAAAAGCATTGGAAGTCTATAATAAACAGGTGTAATAAAGGGTCGTATATTCGAAGTGCAATTTATGCCTTGGAAGCATATGCATCTGAATATATGGGTTCAATAAGCTCGATAGATCAATATATTGCAGTGAGTGATTATCAAAAGGATATACTAGCTAGCTTAGGAGTATCCGAAAGTAAAATAACTACAATTCCTCATTGTATTCAAGTTAATGAAGAGCCTAAGGTTAAAGCTGAATATTTTCTTTTTGTAGGACGATTGGTTAAAGAAAAAGGAATATATGATTTAATTAATGCTTATTCTTTGCTGGATCAGAAGATTTCTCCACCATTAAAAATTGTGGGCGATGGCCCTGAGCTTTCTGGAATTCAAAACAGGTTGCAAGGCAGTGGATTGAAGGTTGAAATCCTAGGGCGTAAAGAAGGGGTTGCATTAAAGGAATTATATAGGAATGCACTTTGTTTGGTTAATCCGTCTCATTATAATGAAAGTTTTGGTCTAACCATAATAGAGGCATATGCTTGTGGTACTCCTGTTATTGTTTCTAACAGAGGTGCAATGGTTGAAAATGTTAGAGAAGGATTGTCTGGATATGTATTTCAATGCGGGGATATTCATGCGCTTGTTGATAAAATGAATTTTTTCATTTTACAACCTGAAAAGGCTTTCTTGATGGGGTTAGAGGCAGCTCAGCTAGCAAAAGAAAAATTTGATCCGAATGTGCATTGTGACTCTATTCTTAATGTTTATAGAAAAGTTATTTCTCAGAAAGTGAGTGGAGGTACAGGTGTTACATAGATTACTTGAGGCTCTAGTAGCTTTTTTTCGTAAGGATAAAAACTATAAGCTCGACTCAAGGTATTCATTGGTGGATATATTATTAATATTGAAATACAGATGTATGCAATTACTTAGAGGGTTATATATTAAAGTTTTCATCAAATCTGAAGGTTCTGTATTTTGTGGGCGTTCTGTAACGGTTGAATATGGTTATAATATTCGAGCTGGTGCTAGCTTGATACTGGATGATTATGTGAGTATCAATGCTTTATCAACCAACGGCGTAGTGTTTGGTCGAAATGTATCTATTGGAAAAGGAACTATCATTGTCTGTACAGGGGTGATTAAAAATAAAGGCGTTGGTTTATGTATGGGGGATTATTCAAGTGTTGGAGCGCAGTCATTTCTAGGATGTCAGGGAGGAGTTAAAATAGGGTCTAACGTTATTATTGGGCCAAGTTTTAAAGTTTTTTCTGAGAATCATAAATATGATGATAAAATAGCTATACGATTACAAGGCGAAGTTAGGAAGGGTGTTAGAGTAGGAGATGACTGTTGGTTTGGTGCTAATGTAACATTGTTAGATGGTGTTACGGTTGGTGATGGTTGTGTTATTGCAGCTGGCAGCGTAGTTAATAAATCTGTGTTACCGGGATCCATCATTGCAGGAGTGCCTGCAAAACTTGTGAAGCGTAGATTTTCTTAATGGAGTCATTAAAGTTTAAGTTATTGGTATAGTAGGCTTGCCTGCTTATTATGGCGGATTTGAAACACTGGTTGAAAACTTGGTTCGTTATCATTGTAGTGGTCTAAGTGTAGAGCATAATAGATTTACCCCCCCCCCCCTCCCCCCCCCGCGCAAAATCGCACATGAACTTAAGTTAAATCACAGTAAAATATATTGAACATTATGGTCACATGTTTTATGGTTGAGTGCATTTGATGCAGGAGGTGATTGAAAATGGCTGCCGCAAATATCAATGTAAGAATTAAGGGTGAGTTACAAGCGCATCTGCAACAGCAAATTGGGGAACATGGACTGTATGACAATGCGAGCGAATATATACGCTTTCTGATTCGAAATGATTTAAAAAGTAAAAGCGAGTCGTGGGAGTGGTTGAAAAGGGAGTTGGAGCCTGCTCTGAGGGCGGATGAGGGAGCATTCCTTACGGTTACGGCGGAAGATGTCATTCAGCGTAATAATTAGTGGCAACCACCTATCTATTTTTTCCACCTGCTGATAAATCACAGGATGATATATGGCACTACAGTTGCGGTGCGTGGGGAGAAAAACAAGCTGAGAAATATATCATAGGCTTACACCATCACCTGCAATTACTATCAGGAAAAAAGAAGTTTTGGCGAGCTCTTCCTGCAAGCCTTGTTGTCCCTCAAGACTTGAATATGAAGGTATATTTTAGTAAATATGAACATCATATCTATTTTTTCGCGAATTGTCTGCAGGCTCAATAGGTATTATGGCGATATTGCATGAAAAATCCGATATGCCTGTTCGGCTTAGTGAGGATTTGAGAAAAATTGGTGTAGTGCGATAGTGTGGGATCGGATCAAAGTCAGTTATTGACAGTGGTTGAGAAAAAATCGCCATCACTGATGCAGGGGAAATATGATTGGCCAGTTATTGGGAAGGTAATAATGCAGTTTATAAGAAAACTCTGAAATGAGTATACAACGAATTGCAATTTTAGGCACGGTGGGCGTGCCTGCCAATTATGGTGGCTTTGAGACCCTGGTCGAAAACCTTGTTCAATATCATAGTAATGAAAATATACCCTGCGATTTGACGGTGTATTGCAGCAGCAAAAGTTATGTGGAAAAGAAAGATAGATATCTGTCGGCGAAATTAAAGTATGTGCCTCTCAATGCGAATGGTGCGCAAAGCATTATATACGATTGGTTTTCGTTGCTTTTGGCGATGTGGCGCGCTGATGTCATTTTATTGCTGGGGGTGTCTGGGGCGACGATGTTGCTGTTGGTGCGTCTTTTATCATCTGCCAGAATTGTGACCAATATTGATGGGATTGAGTGGCGAAGAGAGAAGTGGAAAGGATTAGCCAAGTGGATTCTCAAAGTATCAGAAAAGATGGCGGTTCGTTTTTCCCATGAGGTGATTGCGGATAATCAGGCAATCGCGGATTATGTGAAAGAGACTTATGGCATGGATGCGCATGTGATTGCTTATGGTGGTGATCATGCTGTGGCGGTTGAGGGTGCACCCGTGGATGAATATGCGCTGCCTGAAAAATATGCGTTTTCAGTTTGCCGAATTGAGCCAGAAAATAATGTGCATATGATTGTAGAAGCATTTTCCGAGCAGGAAGATTTACCGCTTGTGTTGGTGGGAAACTGGAAAAGCAGCGATTATGGCCAGCAGCTTCAAGAGCAATATGCAAAGATTGGACATATTTATCTGCTTGATCCGATTTATGATTTAGGCAAGCTTTATACATTTCGCTCGCAGGCAAAAGTGTATGTGCATGGACATTCTGCTGGGGGAACCAACCCATCATTGGTAGAAGCGATGCTTTTCGGCAAACCTATCCTAGCGTTTGATTGCGATTTCAATCGTTTTACCACGGAAGATAAAGCACTTTATTTTCAAACGGAGAATGAGATTATGACTCTTCTTGCAGATATGAGCTATGCTGAACAGAAAAAAGTGGGTGAGGACATGTTGGAAATTGCCAGACGACGTTACACTTGGGATATAGTGGCACAACAGTATTTTTCATTACTTTAGTTGTAAGAACCCCGAGCATTGTTTACAGTTTATTATCATAAAAGTAGCTATATAATTTTTCATATGGTGTTTTACCATCAAGGCTTTTATGTGGCTTAACTGTAATTTTCATGTCACTCATACAACTTATATGTTGAATGCTTGGCCTCTTTATAATGGTGACTCTAAGGTCATAAAACTTTTGCGGCATGCGCAGCTAATCGTGAGCGCTCGCTTGCTTTTAAAACAATATGTCCAGCCCATTCCCAATCGGAAAAGCGCTGGGTTACCATTGATAGGCCATTGGTATGAGCTGTCAAATAAGGCGTATCAATTTGTGCATTGTTACCCAAAATAATAATTTTTGAGCCTTCCCCCATACGTGTGACCAGTGTTTTCATTTGATGAGGGGTTAAATTTTGTGCCTCATCAACAATCAGCCAAGTGCGCGTAAATGTACGTCCGCGTGCAAAGGATAGTGCTACTATTTCGATGCGGTTCTGGCCTAAGCTAGAGCTAACATCAGAAGCTTCCTCGCCCAGTAAAAAGGATAAATTATCGGTAATTGCGCCCATCCATGGCTCAAGCTTTTCTTTTTCCGTACCTGGTAAATAACCAATATCTTGCCCCATAGGCACAGTGGCGCGGGTGACTAAAATACGGTCATATAGCCCCATATCCAAGGTCTGATGTAGTCCGCATGCCAATGCAAGAAGTGTTTTTCCTGAGCCCGCCAAACCCAAAAGCGAAACGAAATCTAAATTTGCATCCATTAATAGGTTCATCGCCATGTTTTGTTCTAAATTACGAGCCTGAACGCCCCAAATAGCGTGACGATCAGTACGGTATGAATATATATCACGTAAATCAACACGCCTTGTTTCTTTATCAACCGTAAAACAGCGTAATGCCATTTCTTGTTCGCCTGGCAGAAGCACAAAAGAGCTTAAATTCGGCAGGCTCATATCTGCTGGCCAAGTTACTTTGTAATTATTGCCATGTTCGGCTTGTGTGACTTCTAAGTCGTTACCCATGGCCTCCCATGTTTTGTCATCAAGGGTTAGTTGGCCGCTAGTTAGAATATCAAGGTCTTCAACAACTTTGTCAGAGCGATAATCTTCGGTTGCTAGACCCAATGCACGTGCCTTGATGCGTAAATTGATGTCCTTGGAAACGAGTATGACTTCTCTACTGGTGTTCTCCTTCTTGAGCATCATGGTGACCGCAATAATGCGATTATCATTACTGCTGCGGCTGAGGGATTCGGGCAAAATATCGGTGATGTGGTGAGTCATCTCAAAAAACAAGCGCCCCCCGCCAGGAAGTAAACAGCCCATTGATAAATCTTCTGTTTGTTCACTTAACTCATCCAAATAACGGGATACATCGCGTACATTGCGAGCCAGCTCGTCAACACCGCGTTTTACCTTATCCATCTCTTCGACAACCACGATAGGTAATACCACATCATGTTCATCAAAACGGCTTAAAGAACTCGGATCATGAATCAACACATTGGTATCCAGCACAAAGATTTTACGTTGATGCTCTGCAATCATATAGACCTCCAATCTTGTTAAGGGTTGTTTCTAAACCCTTATGCTTATTATATAAAATTATGAGGTAACGGCAAAGTATTTTCTTGACTGGGTATGTATTGATAAGGATGGTCGCTACCTGTTTTACTTATAGTGGGGTATGCTTTCCCTATGTCAGATAAGATGATGATTAGTGTTCTCACCAGCGTTGACCAAGCGGAACAGGCGCAATGGATTGCACAGCAATTGCTTGAAAAGTATCTTGTTGCTTGTGTTCAACAAACATCTGGAACATCAACTTACCATTGGCAAGATAAGTTAGAGTGTACGCAAGAGTATTACTTACATATCAAAACTACCGCTGAACTTAAAGATCGAGTTATAACATGGTTGGAGCAGTATCATCCTTATGAAACACCTGAAATTATTGTGTTGGAAGGGTTATGTAGCAGTCGTTATGGGCAGTGGCTGTATAGCTCAACTCTAGAAGGGAAGCATGGTATAAAATTTAAACAATAACACCTTACGGGTGTGAGGGTGTTATATTATCAGGCTTGATCCGTGGATATATCTACACAGAGAGAATTTAAAAGCGTAAGGTGCTGTGCCGTTTGTAGACTAAGGCGGCATCAAAAGATGGGTAGCATATCTTCTAAGAGGAACTTATATGATTGAAATTACACTTATGGGTGCGTTTGTGGCTGGGTTGTTATCTTTTTTATCACCTTGCGTCTTGCCGTTAGTGCCTGCTTATTTATCATATATTAGTGGCGTGTCTGTGGATGTGTTACGCCATCAAACAGGTGCGGCTTCATCTGTGCGGCGAACAGCAATTATCCAGTCCTTATGGTTTATTCTTGGTTTTAGCTTGGTGTTTATTGCCTTGGGGGCATCCGCAACATGGTTGGGGCAATGGTTGCTCTCGAATATGAGTGTGTTGGGCAAGGTAGCAGGGCTCATTATATTTGTTTTTGGATTGCACTATACAGGTTTGATTCGAATTCCCTTTTTGATGATGGAAGCGCGTGTTGATACAGGTTCTGTGAATGCACGGAGTGGTTCGGGAGCACTATTACTGGGCTCTGCTTTTGCTTTTGGATGGACCCCATGTATTGGTCCGATTCTAGGTGCGATTCTAGCAGTTGCTGGCGCACAGCAGCACGTTGGAGAAGGTGTGCTGCTATTGGTTGCCTATTCTGCGGGTTTGGGTGTTCCTTTTTTGTTAGCAGCTTTGGCAACGGATGCATTCTTGAATTGGTCGCAACGTTTTAAACGACACCTACACATGATTGAAGTGATATCAGGTATTTTACTGATGCTTGTTGGGGCGCTTATTTTTCTTGGTAGTTTTAGTATTTTGGCAGGTTGGTTGATTGAGTATTTCCCTTGGCTGGCGGACATTGAAGCTACCTTTGCATCATAAGACACAATATAACTGCACGTAGGCAGTTGACCTCTATCATTGGGAGTGTTTCAATACACCCATGAACAGTAGTGAAAATCAATGCCAACTTGAAACGCGGATTGCGTTATTGACCGAGCATATGTCAACGATTCGACGCAATACTGAAAAGATGATGTCTGAAAATCAGCGTTTGTGTGAAGTGGTGCGTTTGGCTGAGAGTGAGTTGCGTAAGCGTCGGGATCAAATCCAACAGCTTGAACGTGAGCTTCATGATGAGCATGACAAGCGCCAAGAGGCAAAGAATCGCGTTGAGCATGCTATGGAAAAACTGGATCAGCTTATTACCGAGCCAAATCAGGAACCCTCATGAGTCATAAGGTTGATGTGAATATACTGGGTAAAAAGTTCAGCATTCGAACCCGCGATAACCCTGAAGCTGTTGAAGCAGCAGCCGAATTGGTGCAACAGCAAGTTGATGAACTGCGCGCGCTTGGTGGCACAGCAGGGAGTGATCGCCTTATTACTTTGGCAGCATTAAATTTGGCAGGCGAGCTGTTGAAGAAAAATGAGGTGGAAATACAGAATATAGATACGGTTCTTTCGGCTCTTGACGATGTAGTCTTGCAAGCAGAGGGTTTAGCTAAAGTACCTCTGCGCTGAGCGAGTGGCTTTATGTTGCCTGAGCCGATGCATGTCTTATGGGAGCTTAGCTACGCTGATTGTGCGCGTCCCACTAGTTTGGGATACCTAATCTCGGCGTGCAGCACCCACCTCGTCATAGAGGGTTCGACGACTTGCCGTCACTACGTCAGTGCGGGGGTGCTTTTTTATTTCTGATTTACTTCAACCGAAGAAAGCTAGCAAGCAGCAGTTGCGGCAGCAGTGTTTATCACGTCGTAAAGCATTGTCTATTGATCAAAAAAATAACTTCTCTAGCGAGATTGCACACACACTCCATGATTACCTTTCGCAACAATATGATAAGGGTGTTCAGGTGTTATGTTACCGCTCGCTTGCAGAAGAGGTCGATACAAGCTCCCTTTTTGTATCGCAAGGCGAGCACCAGTATTATGCGCCTGTAACGAGAAAAAGTGGTGATATGCATTGGCTGAGCTGCGCCTCTGGCACCGAATGGAAGGTTGGCGCATTGCATATTTTGGAGCCCGCAAATGGAGAATGCTGGCAAGTAGGTGACTCTCCTGCCATTGTGCTGTGCCCTGTTGTGGGATTTGACCTGCAAGGCAATCGTATAGGCATGGGAAAAGGCTGTTTTGATCGCTGGTTGGCGCAGCATAAACAGCATATTGATGTGGTGATTGGTCTTGCTTTTGACTGTCAGAAATGCTCAGTGATTGAACGCGAAGCGCATGATATACCACTTGATGCAATCATAACCGAACAAGGATGGATGAAATGTCCGAATACATAAATATATTGGTGATTGGCGATATTCTCGGCCAAGCTGGCCGTAAAGCATTGCGCGACCATTTACCTAGGATTGTTGATCAAAATACGGTGGATTTTGTGGTTGCCAATGGTGAAAATCTTGCTGCTGGTTTTGGTACAACGCGTAAAGTCGCGGATGAAGTTTTTGAATCGGGCGTGCATGTGTTGACCAATGGAAACCACTGCTGGGATCAGCGTGACTTTCTTAAAACTATTGATGAAGACGATCGCTTTATTCGCCCAATGAACTTTTCGCCTGCCGCACCAGGGCAAGGCTGGACGATCCAGGAAACCGCCGCAGGCCATCCTGTTGCCGTCATTAATACGATAGGTCAAATATTTATGAGTGGTACATGGGACTGTCCGTTTGCCGCTGCTGACCGAGCATTATCCGAAATTCCATCTGACATAAAAGTCATTCTTATGGACTTGCATGCAGAAACTACCAGTGAAAAAATGGGCATGGGCTGGCATTTAGATGGGCGCGTTTCGTTTGTTTATGGCACACATACTCATGTACCAACATGTGATGAAATTATTCATACCAGCGGTACGGCTTACCAAACAGACATTGGCATGACGGGTTCTTATCAATCCATAATTGGGATGCGAAAAGAAGGCGCGTTGCATCGTATGATAACGCGACTTCCACAACGTTTTGAAGCTGTTGATCGTGGAGCAACACTTTTTGCAACCTTGTTAAAAGTCAGTGTGATTACGGGAAAAACCAGTCATATTGAACGTATCAAAGTCGATCCAGTGGCTGGATAAACCCGTAAAAATAGTTTTAGGATAATACATCTAAAGTGAATTCAAATGGATTCGTTGGGTCACCAAATTTAAGTGTATGTAAACCTTTGCAAAGAGGGATCTCTATCGCATTTTTGCCATAGCCTACGCGTTGGTTATCAAGTAAACAAAAATCGCCATGTTGAGCGAGGCGTAGCTGCAAGCCCCCCGCAGGCGCATTTTCAATAAATATGTGCTCTTCGCGAAGTAAGCGGCTACAGCCAGCAAGTTTGACATGGGCAGGTTTCTTATCTGTGAATAAATCGGTTACACTTTGAGGCGGGTGATGGGCTCCGAAAACCCATGGCAAGTGGTGAACCATCCGTGGTTTATTACACAAAGCTTGTTGTGCTTTTGTGTTTGCCCCTTCTAATTTTGCATAAGAAACAAACGTATCGTCCAAATGATCTGGAACATCCTCACCAAGGGCAATTTTTAGGCGAGAAAACAATGCGGCCAGTAAAGGTGTTAATCGGCTTGCTGGGCCATTGACGAGACGGATCAGTGCGCCGCGATCAATGACTTCTACTTCACCATCGGTCAGTGCTGTAACGGTTGCAGTACGTTGATGCGCCAACCCTGCTAGCCCAAGCTCACCTACGACTTCCCCTGCTTGTAGTGTAAATGTATGAATGCGGCCGTCTGGTTGTCTACGGCGGACTTCTACCCAGCCTGACTGAATGAGATAAGCGACGGCCTCTTCATCACCTTGCCCAATGAGCGTGTCACCTTCTTTGAATATCATGATATTAGCCATATAAACCCTCACCCAAACTTAGAAATTAGTGAATCTAAGGAATTTATATATATATAAATGTGTCCAGCATCACATGGTGTGATAATGTATTGTGTGGTCTATGACTTATAGTTAGGTCGAGGTTGTTGAAATGTAGGTGATCCGCTGCCATTGCACGGGTGTGATGAGGGTTGTTACTTTTCCTGCCTGTGCCCCAATGCCAGGCGGTAAGCTTGGCTGGGGCGATAGCCACTACCATGGTTACGCCTTGGCTCTCTATTGAGGGTGGATTTATGCACACTAATCAGTTTAGCTCTTCCAACTTGAAAATGCCCTGGCTTCTTGGTTGCGATTTGAATCTGCGTAAAAATATAAGTCTCATTATTGAATTTATTTACGCTGGTTAATAGAACTGTGGCTAACAATTTTCTGGTGAAATAGCCTCCTTTACATTTGGAGGACATGTGCTACATTTGATAGAGTCGTACTCCTATCTTTTTTTCCACCTTACTAGACACGCGGGGAATTTTGATTAAATATGTTACTCTGCACCATGATTTATTTGCTGGTTAGTGTAGATCAAGGGCGCGCTGGGAATGTGTGTAAACATTGTAAGTACGAAAGAGAGGTTTTGAGACTATAGCATGGTTAAAAAAGACGCTCTAGTAAAAATAAAATGCTAAAGAAGCAAGCCCGAACACCTGCGGCTAGCATGTTTGAAGCATGGCAGGATGTGGATAAAAGAATATTGCTATGGGTATTCGCGCCACTTGTTCTATTTGGGTTTATGTTAAATGTGCGCCTATTTCCCATGATTGCGCCCAATGAAGAGCCTAAATGGGCGGTATTAACCATCTGTGGCGCATGGGTTGCTTTGGCTGCACTATGGGTGCAATGGCGGGCGGGCAGATTACCTTTGTTTGCATTTACTTGGGCAAGTTTGGCATTGTCGCTATTCTACCTGTTTTTATTGATTGGTGTTTTTATTGCTCCGAATGTGACGGAAGGGCTAATCCGTTTTTCATTTTGGTTTAGTTGTTTGGGTGTTTTTCTAACAGTGTGTTGGGCTTGGCGATATGTACCGGTGTTTCATACTGCTTGGGTGTGGATGGTTACACTGGCTATTTTTGTTTTTTCTTTTCGCTATTGGCAGGGCTATATGCTCGATTATGGTATGCTGAATTATAATATTAGCGTGCTTTTTTCACCAATTGGACATGTGAACTTTACAGGTGATGTATTAATTATATTGCTGCCTGTATTAATGTGTTTGCTATTAACACAAGCGCATATGGTATTGCGTATATTAAATTGGGTTTCTGTGGTAACAGTGAGTACTGTTTTATTGCTTGCCTCCAGCCGTGGTGCTTTGGGTGGAGTAGTACTGAGTATGTTAATGTTACTTGTGCTACTTGTTCGGCATCGCGAGTTTGTGCTTGCTCAAGTTTGGAAGAAAGCACATTTCTGGTTGCCAGTGAGCTTATTGCTTAGCGCGCTTATCACCTCATTCTCCATATATGAAATACTACCGTATCATTACCGCGATCTGGCTCGTGTTTCAGGCAGTGTGGAATCCACGGCAGCTGTGCAATATAAGCCTTTAACAGCCAATGTTGTTCAGCCTCCAATAGCAGCAACTTGGAATGCTTTAACACCAGTGCTGGGGGCAAGAACGCCGATGTATGCATCTGCAATGGCCATGGCATTGGATGCGCCCGTGTGGGGGCAAGGAACTGGCAATTTTTATGCGGTGTATCCAAAATTCAGCAATAAATTTCCAGATTTTTCTGACCCGTTGAGCAATGATCGCACATTTACTACGAACCCACATAATGTTGTATTACAAATTGCGACACAGCAAGGGTTTATAGCCATGATATTGTTTATGGGGCTGTTACTATTCTTTTGGTGGCGTTTGTTGAAAGCTGTTTGGCAGAAATGGGATATGTGGAAAGCTAGCGGAGTGATGGCGATGACCGCTGTATTATTCGATGCCATGTTTAACCATGTTTTCTTTAATCCGGCAAGTATGTTTAGCTTTGCTTTGTTTGCTGGTGTTTGGTGGGCAGTTTTAGAGCCGAGGCCTCATATTGTGCAATGCCGCTTACCTGCAAGTACATGTAAACCTGTATTAGTGAGCTGTGTTCTCTTGGTACTGTTGCTCAGTGTCTGGCCAACACGGTGGCTCATCTCTGAGTGGTATGCTGGTTCTGCAATGTTACATATACACCAACCTGTGCTTGCTGGGGCTGAATACAAGCAAGCTTATGCATGGGACACAGATAATTTTCGTGCTGTGTTTGGGATGGCACAGATAGCATATAAACAAAAGAGTTATGATGATGCGGTTGCATATCTTCAGCACTTTGAAATTATTTATCCCTATAACCCACCAGCCTTGAATCTATTGGGAGCGGCATACTTGATGAGGGGTGATTACGCGGAGGGAGAGAAGGCATTTAAACGAGCGGTTGCGATTTTACCAAATTTCAAAGCAGCACAAATTAATTTACAACGGACACAAGCTTTATTGTGGCGGCATTAGCACGTAATGACTTTTTACTTCTAAATACAAACACTTATGTGTGAGGTTCCCTTAGCAACTCGAAGGAGTATGTATGATTTATTGCTGCAAAAGCCTCCTTCATAAGTTCCCCGGAACAAACCAGAACAAGATGCTGCTTGGGTGAAAGAAAATTTCGTCGGACATTAGTGATGATATTTAATGCAAATGTAATGATTATGTGTGAAGATGCGGAATCTTATATGCTTCTTTCGTAGCATAGTAATTAATGTAAATGAAGGTTTTTCCCCTATTTGTAATGATGGATGTCGGGGCATAAGGCCTCGCTTACAGTATCGAATATTTTAATGTTCGGTGTATTTCATTGGGCGTTTATACGTCCATAGGGTATTTTAAATGTCTTCTGAAGAAAATGTACAACAAATAAAATTTAGTGATTTAGGTTTGTCTGAGCCTGTGATACAAGGCTTGAATGATGCGGGTTATGAGGCGCCATCCCCCATTCAAGCTGAGATTATTCCGCATGTTTTGGATAATCGCGATGTGCTGGGGCAAGCTCAAACGGGTACAGGTAAAACAGCGGCCTTTGCGCTGCCGGTATTGTCAAAAATTGATACAAGCTTGCGAGATCCACAGGTATTGGTGCTCGCGCCGACCCGCGAATTAGCGATTCAGGTAGCTGAGGCTTTTCAAAAATACGGTAGCCACATTAAAGGTTTTCATGTCTTACCAATTTATGGTGGGCAAAGTTATGACACGCAATTGCGTCAGCTTAAACGTGGCGTTCATGTGGTTGTGGGCACGCCCGGTCGTGTGATGGATCATATGCGCCGTAAGACTTTGAAACTAGCTTCTTTAAAAACACTGGTTCTTGATGAAGCGGATGAAATGTTGCGTATGGGTTTTATTGATGATGTGGAATGGATTTTAGAGCAAACACCTGATGAACGCCAGATTGCATTGTTTTCAGCGACCATGCCAGATGCCATTCGCAAAATTACCAAGCGTTATTTGAATAAACCTGAGCATGTAACGATTAAGAATAAAACCAGCACAGTCTCTACCATTCGCCAACGCTATTGGCCTGTGAGTGGCCGCAACAAGATGGATGCATTAACCCGTATTCTTGAGGCAGAAACCTTTGATGGAATGATTATTTTTGTGCGTACACGTGGTGCAACGGTGGAAGTTGCTGAAAAGCTTGAAGCACGTGGTTTTGGTGCCGCGGCTCTGAATGGTGATATTCAACAAAAACAACGAGAGCAGATTGTAAACCGCCTGAAAAAAGGTCATTTAGATATTTTGGTTGCAACAGATGTTGTGGCGCGTGGTTTGGATATTGAACGTATTTCACATGTGATTAACTATGATATTCCAGGTGATACAGAATCATATGTGCATCGTATTGGCCGTACAGGCCGTGCGGGTCGTACGGGTGATGCGATTTTATTCGTCGCACCTCGTGAACAACGTATGCTGTATTCGATCGAGCGTGCAACACGTCAGAAAATTGAAGAATTCCAAATGCCATCAACTTCAGATATTAATGATAAACGTGTCGATGCATTCAAACAGCGTATTCAAGCTACGTTGGAAGCAGATGATTTGAGTTTATTTGCAAAGATTATTGAGCAATATGAAGTGGAACATCAAGTTCCTGCACAAGAGATAGCAGCTGCATTAGCGAAGATGGTACAGGGTGATACACCTTTATTGTTAGCTGAATCACGTAAGGCTGAACGTAAGCCTGCTGAGCGCCGCGCATCAGAAGGTTCTTCAGGAAGGGCTGAGCGTCCGCAACGAGAAGAGCGTCCTCAGCGTGCGAGACGTACCTCTTCAAGTTCGGTGCCAGCTGTTGAACGTGGTATGGAGCGTTTTCGTATTGAAGTTGGCTCAGACCATGATGTTCAGAAGGGCAATATTGTAGGTGCTGTGGCTAATGAGTCTGGTATTGAAAATGAGTTTATTGGCCATATCGAAGTTTATGGACATTACAGTACGATTGATTTGCCAGAAGGCATGCCTAATCATATTTTGAAAACATTACAAAATGTGCGTATCTCGGAACGGAAAATGCAGATGGCACGTGAAGAATCAGAACATGATAGACCGACTGAACGTAAACGTCGGCCTTCTTCACGAGGTGGTCAAGGTGGCGGGCGTTCAGGCTCATCTCGCCCACCACGTCGCACGGAAGGTCGCGGCGATGGGCGAGGTGCTCCGCGCCGCAAACCCAGCGGTTCAGGCCCGAAACGTGGCTCATAAGTAGTTTGATGAGCTAAAGGTAGTTTTAAAAGGCACAAAGACTTGTTCTTTGTGCCTTTTTTGTTTGGAGTCAATGTTTGCGTGGAGGAATGATATGGAATGGGATGTCTCACTTCTTTTGTATGGTTTGGCGGTTGGTTTATGTGCAGGGGTGTTGGCTGGTTTTATGGCAGGATTAGCAGGTGTCGGTGGCGGACTTATTTACGTGCCTGTATTTTATTTTTTAATGCCGAATTCTACGGGCGGCATGGCATTGGCAATTTTTGCCAGTATGGCTGCGGTTGCCATAACCTCTTTTTTTTCAGCGTATAGACATTGGAAGTTGAATCATGTGGATATCAGGCTGTTTCACCGTTTGTGGCCAGGTTTGTTGTTGGGTGCAAGTTTAGGTCTGTGGAGTACCCTGGCTTTACCAGAATTATGGATTTTTTTGGCATTGGCGACCTTGAATGCTTGGGTAGCTTATGATTATGGACGCGGGCTGACCGTTGTTAGACCGCACAAAGATTTGCTAAGCTTTTTAGGCTTGCCTGTTGGTTATGTATCTGGGTTATTGGGCATTGCTGGAGGCACAATGCTTGTACCACTATTAAGGCGATCTGTAGCTTTAAAGGTTGCCGTAGGAACGTCAGCGATGAGTAGTGCGGTTATGGTTACACTGGCAGTTTTTCTGAATATAATTGGAGAGTCAGGCTGGCGGGACTTACTGCAAGAACAATGGGGCTTCTTATTGGCAACTTGGGCAGGCCTATTGCTTACCATGCCTCTTGCAGCCAAAACATCGGCAGCTTGGCATGATAAGCTTGATGAACGGCACATTCGAATAATATTGGGGTCTATCTTTTCTGTAATCGCTATAATGTTCTGTATTATTGCCTGGGCGGAATAAAAGCCGCTAGATTAGAGCTTTACTCATTGTAAATTTAGTCTTGCGAAGACTAGGGAAAACCCTCTGGAGTAAATATGAATTGCTGGGAACAACGCTATCAGGACGGAGAAACAGGCTGGGATAGGGGGGGCGTCACTACGACAGTGGTTTGAGCTGGGTTATGTGCTTATTAGAAAGTAAGGTAATACGATTGAGTTGAAAAAATGATTGGAATAGAGGCGGTGTTAATATGTCGACGATGAGTGTGTTAATTGCAACTGCAGAAAATGAAATTTTTAGAGGTGAAGCATCGAAGCTGATTGCATATAGCGTGGAGGGTGAGCTAGCGATTATACCAGGACATGCGCCCTTACTTGCGACTCTTCGTCCAGGGGAGTTGCGCATAGACTGTCAGCTTGAGGGTGGTAGAGAGAATTGTAAAACAGATATTGTTGTATTTGGTGGTTTTTTGGAGGTGCAGCCTGATTCGGTTATTGTTTTGGCAGATGCTATTGAGCGGGCTAAGGATATTGATATCGTACAAGCAAAGAGAGCTGTAGAGAAAGCTAAGCAACAACTTACATCACATGATAAAAGCACCTCGGCAAAAGCAATGTTCGCTCTTGAGGTGGCAATTGCGAAGTTGCGAGTCGCACGCAGAAATAGTAAACAATCACTATTGAAGCCATAGAAAATTTATTTATTACGTATCTGAATTGAGATAAAGACTATTTATTGCAAAGAGAACTTATGTCAGAATCCGAAGTGAAAACTGTATCTATATTTAAAAGGCATGCATATTTGTTTAGCACGTTAGCCGCTATAACGGCTTTGGTACTGCTGTTGCTTTCACTGTTGCCTATTGCTGTTCGCATGGGGGCAACCTCATGGCTTGAAAGTCATGGTGTTCAGCAGGCTAAAATTGATAATGTGGATCTAAACCTTTTCTCCAGTACCTTGCTGATTGAGGGTCTATCAGCTGATAAAGGACTAACAGTGGAGCGCTTGGCACTGACTATTGATTGGTGGCCGTTGATAGAGCACCGCCTGTTTGTTCGCTCTGTTGAGCTGAAGGGTGTTAATGTGGGAGTTCAACAGACAAAATCAGGAGGGTGGCAGCTCTCTACTATCAAGCTTGATGAAGCAACAGATGGGCTTACATTAGAGAAAGAAAAAGGTGCGGAAAAATCGTGGCAAGTCGTACTCAATGAGATTGATGTTGCAGATATAAGAGTCAAAGCTGAGGGTGAAATTGACAAAGAAAATTTCAATCTTTCATTGCCTATAACATCACTAAAACTGATCTTAGAAAATGTTGAATCCAACGGGGCCCAGCACCTCACTAGCACCATTACCCTGGGTAAGGTGATATTCAACGGGTTTGGTTACGCGTTTGAGAATGATTCGTTACAGCTTGATAGTGCAATTTACTTGCCTGCTATTGGCTCAGGTATTATGAGCGGATGGAAACTTGATAACCTGAACCTAAATTCGTACGGACTTAAATTACGTGACAGCCGCCATAATGTGCAGTTGGCAACTGCTAAGAAAATTGAAATTGATAAGGCCTATGTGGCTGGATCTAAAACTGTAAAGTTTGAACTTCTTTCTATACAGAATGTTGGGTTGCCAACAGTGAAAAAGAATTCGTTGGGTAAGCTTGGAAAGCTTGAACTATCTGGAGTTAATCTAGACCCAGCAGGTGATTACAGGGTTAAGAAGCTTGTTGCCTATGATGTTTTTGCTTCCCTAAAGAAGCTGAAAAATGGAAACATGCAGGTGTTGAACCGGCTTGATGCTGAAAGAAAGCCTGATGCCACAAAAGTTTCCGAGAGAGGGGGAGCGCCCACTCCGAAAACTAAGGTGTCAAAGCGTCCAATAGTATATATTGATGAGTTTCGTATCAGTGAAGGAAGCTCTTTTACATTTAGGGATGAGTCAGTTTTTCCTGCATTTGATGCTAAAGTTGAGGTGGAAAATTTTAATTTTTCACCGCTTGACCTATCAGGAAAGGATGCAGGGAAGGTTCATGCGCAGCTAAGGTTGAATAAAAATGCTTTGCTTAACATGAGTGGCAATCTATCCCTTAAGCCTGACGACCTTCACGCTAACCTTAAAGTTGCATTGAAAAACTTTGAGATGCTAGGGCTGGCTGCTTATCTGAGATCAGACTTAGGCAAGTTGATTAAGACAGGTCAATTAGATTTAATCAGCGACATAAGAATTGCAAAAAATGAAATTGATTCACAGAATAAATTGCTGATTCGTAAGCTCGTGATGGATGATGTGAATGAGTCCAGAAAAGCGGAGCTAAGCATCGGAATGCCGGTGGATATGGCTCTTGATATGGTACGTGATGCCCGGGGTGATATTTCCATGGATGTGCCGATTGCAGGGCGCCTAGATGACCCAAATATTAATGTGAATGATGTGATTAGAACAGCACTCTTCTCATCTATGAAGGCAGGAGTCATGACTTACGCCAAGCTGGTGTTGCAACCTTATGGTGCCATTTATGCGGTGGCGGAGATGGCGGTCGGTGCGGCTCAGAAAGCTGCTAAACCAAAACTAACAGCCATAGCGTTCAAAGAGCGTTCAACCACGCTGAGCATGGATATGAGTGATTATACCTCAAAAATTGCAGAATTAATGAAAGGCAAAGCGTTCCGCCTTGAGGTTTGCGGGGTAGCAACCCGAATCGAGGGAGAGGTTCCGCCTCAATTAACAGTAGCCCCAGTAGCTTCGAAGGCAGCGCTACCGCCGCAGGCGCTGAGTAATGCGCAGTTACTTCAGTTGGCTAAAGGGCGCTCTGATGCGGTGTTGACGGCAATTCAGGAACATGGCATTTCTGCAGACCGTCTGTTTAGCTGCCGCCCTACGATTGATGAGTCATTGATCAAAGCGAAGGCGCGTGTAGAGATGACCTTGGATTAAGCAGTTTATATTTTAGAGGTGCTCAGTAAGCAAGGTTCTGAAATTTAATTTTATCCACCCTGTGCGGATGGTGGTAATAATGTTGTGATGGTTTTAGTGGTGGTTGTCTTTGCCGAATGTCTGATAGTGGTAATATACCTGAATTAATGAATGCAGCAGACAGAGCTTTGTGTGAAGAAAAATCAAAGAACGTAACCAGTGTGTTTGGGCGGTAATGTAACGTGCGTATTTAAATTATTCTTAGGTTAGCATGGGAAATAAAAAAAACCGAGCTCGTAAAAGCTCGGTTTTCGTTGCTATATATAGCATAATAATGGTGGCCAGACTTGGAATCGAACCAAGGACACAGGGATTTTCAGTCCCTTGCTCTACCGACTGAGCTATCTGGCCAAGCGAACTGACTCTCGTCAGCGGCGCGATTTCTAGGGCGAAGCGTGGGAACATGCAAGCATTAGTTTCCGATTGCATGATTCGACGCTATCCTGCCGACCATTGCTGGTGACTGATTAGCATGCTGGGAGGTAATGATGTCCATCAAATCTGATAAGTGGATACGCCATATGGCACAAGAACAAGGTATGATTGAGCCATTCGTGGATGGTCAGGTGAAACACTGTGAAAAAGGCGGTGGCTTGGTTTCTTATGGCTTGTCGTCATATGGTTATGATGTGCGTTGTGCAGATGAATTTAAAATATTTACCAATATTAATTCAGCGATTGTAGATCCTAAAAACTTTGATGAGAATAGTTTTGTCGATGTAAAATCAGATGTTTGCATTATTCCACCGAATTCATTTGCCTTGGCGCGGACAGTGGAATATTTGCGTATCCCACGCTCTGTATTGACCATCTGCCTAGGGAAATCAACTTATGCGCGGTGTGGTATCATTGTTAATGTCACACCACTGGAGCCTGAGTGGGAAGGGCATGTGACATTGGAGTTTTCTAATACGACACCCTTGCCAGCAAAAATTTACGCAGGTGAAGGTGTGGCACAGTTTTTATTCTTTGGTGGCGATGAAGATTGTGAAACTTCTTATAAAGATCGGGGTGGTAAATATCAGGGCCAGGTTGGTGTGACGGTGCCAAAATTATAATGCGTTTATTCAATATTCTTTCTAATGCTGAGAAGCCATTAATATCATGTGAATTTTTCCCTCCGAAAACAGATAAAGGTGAGGAAAACCTTTGGAGCTGCTTGCAAGAGTTGCAAGCGATCAACCCTGCTTATGTATCTGTTACATATGGCGCCGGCGGTACAACCCAAGAGCGCACGAAGCGGATTGTATTGGGAATTAAAGAGAAGACAGGTTTGTCTCCAGTAGCGCACTTAACGTGTGTGGGTTCAACATCGGAGCAGTTGGGTGATTTGTTGGATGAGTATACAGAAGCTGGGATTGAAAATATATTGGCTTTGCGTGGTGATGCGCCGGAAGGGCAAAGCAATTTCGAAGCAGTGGACGGCGGTTTTTCCTACGCGACAGATCTAATCGATTTTGTGCATAACCGCGGAGATTTCTCCGTCGCATGCGCTACGTACCCTGAAGGGCACCCAGAGTCTAAGGGTGGGGTTGCAGATGATATTCGTTATTTGAAAATGAAACAGGATAATGGCGCTATATGTGCGGTAACCCAATATTTCTTTGAAAACGATGCATTCTTTCGTTTTCGTGATGCGGCAAGTAAAGCAGGTGTTACAATACCATTGATTCCTGGTGTGATGCCTATTTTAAACTATGAGCAAATTGTGCGTTTTTCAGCCATGTGCGGTGCTTCGATTCCGGTATGGGTGCATGAGAAAATGCAGCCGCTGCAAGCTGACCTAGATGCGGTGAAGGCCTTGGGTATTGAGTTGGCAATAAAGCAGTGTCAGGCGCTACTTGCCAATGATGTCGCTGGGTTGCACTTCTACACTTTGAATAAATCTGCAGCGACCATTGCGATTTCGAAAGAACTGTGAGCTTATTTTTTAGATTTTTTTGACAAGCTGCAATGCGCTGTCTATAGTGCCGCGCTCTTTGCGTCATTGCAAGGAAGTATAAAGACTATACCTTGCTCTGGACGCGCAAATATCCAGGGCGTACTTAAGGTACACCGAGAGGGCGCCGTGTATTACGAAACTATTTTTATCGTGAATCCTGATGTTTCACAGGAAAACACTGAAGAATTGACCAATGCTTTGGTTGAACGTGTTGAGAAGGCCGCTGGCCGTATTGTGAAACGCGAATATTGGGGCTCACGTCCATTAGCATACAGCATTGCCAAGCGCAAACGCGGACATTATGTATTGTTGGTTACCGATGGTGAGCCTGCTGCGATCCAAGCTTTGGAAGCTGCTATTCGTCTTGAAGAGCGCGTTATGCGCTTCTTAACTACCCGTTTGACTGAACTTTCAGATGCGCCATCACCATTGATGCGTCGTAAGCCTGCACCTGCTGAAGAAGCTGTATCAACAACGGATGAAGCTGCGGCAGAAACAAAGGATGAAGAAGCTAAAGTTGAAGAAAAAGCGGAAGAAGTTGTAGAGGCGAAAGTAGAAGAAAAAGTTGAAGCTGCCGCAAGCAGTGAAGAAGCTTCTGCCTAAATACGATCATCTGGTTCGGCTGCAAGGCCGAGTCGATGATATTCATCAACGTTGGACCCCAGACGGAAGTCTTGCAGTGGTTGCTTCTTTGGTGATTCATAGGCCTCACTTGGGCGCGCAGCGTGCCAATGTGGTCGATGAGCAACCTATGCCGTTGCGTGCTGTGGGTGATATGGCTGACAAGCTGGCGAAATGCCAAGGTCAGGATATTACCATTGAAGGCACGCTCCGCCGTCGTTATTACAGCCGGGATGGTGAACAGCGGTGGGGGCAAGTTGAAATATGGGTAGATGTTTGCAGCCCGAAAATTTGAAATCTCAGGAGAGATGAAAATGAGTGAAGAAGTAAAAACAACTGAAACTAAAGCTGCTGCTCCAGCAGCGTCAACTGCGGATCGTCCAGCACGTCCAGCACGTCCAGCTACGGGTGAGCGTCGCCCTGCGCGTCGTCCTGCTAGTGGAGGACGTTTTCAGCGTCGTCGTAAATTTTGCAAGTTCTGTGCAGATAAGACCATGAATATTGATCATAAAGATCCTGTATTGTTGGGGCAGTTCGTTACTGAACGTTACAAGATCTTGCCGTCACGTGTGACGGGTACTTGTGCGAAACATCAACGTAGCCTGACGACCGCTATTAAGCGTGCGCGTGTATTGGCACTGTTGTCGTTTACACCATTACATCACGGCTAAGTTGGTTTAACATCTTAACATTCACATATAGTTATTGTTAAGGTAATGCTATGATAGAAGAACAGCGTTCTTTATCACCGATCATCAGTTTTATACTGACGAAGCACTTGGCATGTGCAGCATTGGCATTGGTCTTGTTGAGTGCGATGGTGTGGTTACCCATACTGTTTTCTTCCATTCCAATACTAGCACTTTTGTTCAGCTTTGTTGCGGTGGCGCTGCATATGTTAACCCCAGCGTTGTTTGCGTTGATTTTTATGGGTGGTGGCATGCGTTATACCCTGCAAGTCAGTGGTTTTGTGACATTTGCAGTCATCGCGTTTAGTGGTTTTGATGTGTTGTTGGGATTGATGGTTGGGCTTTTTTATTGTGTTCTGCCAGCTTTGGCAGCGAATAGTTTAAAGCTCGTGGGTGGCGTAAGCCGTAGTGCTTCTCAGCTTCTTTTGGGCATGTTTGCTGCAGTGATGGTTGCACTACTTATGGGTAGCCAATCACAGGATTTGAGCTTGCAGGGTTTTGTTGATCAGTTGTTAGCTCCAATGTTTGAAGTGATGCAGAACGGTGGTGCACAAGCTGGTGGAAACCAACTGAATGCCGAGGCATTGCAGAAAACACAAGTTTTGCTTAGCCAGATTATGCCAGGCTTGATGGCATTTAGTTTGTGGCTTGTGTGGTGGTCAAACGTATTGCTGGCGCGCAAAGTGGCGATGCGTTATGGGTTTTATGTAGGTGATACTGGATCGTTGTTGCAACTTCGTTTTGGTAAGCCTGTAGGTTATGCATTGATGTTAGGCCTTATTTTGGCAAATGTTGATGCTGGTTCTGTACAATATATAGCGGTCAGCCTGGCATTGATGCTGGCTGGTGCTTTGTCTGTACAGGGCATTGCGGTAGCACATGTGTGGTTAAAAGCACGTGATATGAAAATGGTTATTGCAATGATGTATGTGTTGTTGTTTATATGGTTCATGATGGTGATTCCATTCATTATTTTGGGCATGTTGGATATTTGGTTTGATTATCGTCGGAATAAAAATCCGACACTTGGAGGATAGTGATGCAGTTGATTCTATTGGAACGTGTTGATGGTCTAGGAAATGTTGGTGATGAAGTAAGCGTGAAGCCTGGTTATGGCCGCAACTTCTTATTGCCACAAGAAAAGGCCATTGTTGCCAATGATGGCAACCGTAAAGTTTTTGAACGTCGCCGTACGGTGCTTGAGGCCAAGCATCAGGATGACTTGGGCAAAGCTCAAGCGACAGCTACGAAGTTGGCTGAGCTTGAATTGTCTGTGATTCGTGCAACATCGGATGGCAAAAGCCTATATGGATCTGTAACAAGCAATGACTTGGCAGGTTTGATAGCGGATGCAGGTTATGATGTGGCACGCCGTTATATTTTGTTGGATGATCAAATCAAGGCAGTGGGTGAACATGTATTCCGTGTTCGTTTGCATCCAGATGTAACAGCTAGCCTGTCTATCAAGGTTGAAGCTGAAAGTCTGTAAGACTATATGAGATTGCATATGTGTATGGATTCTTTTGAGATGGTGAAGTTAGAGCTTATAGTCTCAAAAGAATCCTGCGCGTATGACGCCATATATTTAAGTAATCTTGCTCATGGATTATAATACTGGGCATTCAGGCTCTACCACATTGCGTGAGAGAATTCCGCCTCATTCATCGGATGCAGAGTGCGCCGTGTTGGGTGGCGTTATGTTGGATCCTGAGTCGTTTGAACGCTTAGAAGGTATGCTTCTTTCTGAACATTTCTATGTCGAAGCGAACCGTAGAATATTTTCTTGCATTGAAGATCTTGTAGCGCGTCATCGTCCGATTGATGCGCTAACCATTAAAGATCAAATGGCCACAAATAATGATTTAGATAGCTGTGGTGGCGAAGAATATTTGGGGCAACTGGTTACATCTGTTCCGACAGCCGCAAATGTTCGTTATTATGCTCAAATTGTGCGTGAGCGAGCTGTATTGAGGCAGCTGTTGTCTGTATGTGGTGGTGTTTCTCAAGATGTGTATGAAGAGACTGCACGTGAGGTTGGGGATCATCTTGACCAAGCTGAAACGCGGGTTCTGAATGTTGCCGAAGCCTTTAACCAATCCCGTCCCAGCTTTAGTAAAATTGGTGGCCTTATGGCTGATGCTTATAACGAATTACAAGAGCGTTATAAAAACCAACAAGCAGTTACGGGTGTTTCCACAGGCTTTAAAGATCTTGATGAAATGACGGCAGGTATGCAACGCGGAGATTTGATTATTGTTGCGGGCAGGCCTTCGATGGGTAAAACATCGTTTTCTATGAATTTGGCGCAAAATGCAGCGATTCGTTCCAATGAACCGCAGGTTGCGGCTATTTTCTCTTTGGAAATGGGTTCAGAGCAGATTGCCATGCGTATGCTGGCAGTGGAAGCGCGTGTGGATATGGGAAATTTGCGTACAGGGCGCTTTTCGGCAGATGATTGGCGGAAACTCGCTACAGCGAGTGGTTCATTGGCTGAAGCTGAAATTTTTATTGACGATACCCCTGCTATTTCTGTCTTAGATATTCGAGCCAAATGCCGCCGCCTCAAACGCGATTCGAATCGTTTGGATATTATTTTAATTGACTATTTACAGCTTATGTCTGGCCGCCCTGGTGCAGACCGTCGGGATCAAGAGATCTCTGAAATAACCCGTTCATTAAAAAGCTTGGCGAAAGAGCTAGATGTACCTGTGATTGTATTATCACAGTTAAACCGTGCTGTTGAAAGTCGAGCCGATAAACGCCCCATGATGTCTGACTTGCGAGAATCGGGAGCGATTGAGCAAGATGCCGATATTATTATGTTCTTATATCGTGATGAAGTTTATAATAAGAAGCCTGAGAATGAGGGATTGGCAGAGTTGATTATTGCCAAGCAACGTAATGGAGCAATTGGCACGGTTAACTTAAGCTTTTTGGCAAAATACACCCGTTTTGAAGATCGTGCTAAAGGCGAGACTTTTTAAGCCGGCTCTTGCCCCCTTTGTTGTTTGGGTCGGTTATATAATAATAAAAGCATCATCCAAGTGATTGCTAATGCGATCAGCATTGAGCCTACGATGTGCACTGCTATTGCTAGTCCGTGAGCTTGTTGAATAAGGCCTGTTTCGGTTAAAATAAACTCCCAGTCGTGAAACCCATAAGGCGAACTTTTTCCTTCATTACCACCCAGTAGTGGCATGCTTAAGGCAAGTGCATCATTGATATATGCGACCAAGTCGAGAAAATTTTCCCCTAACCACCAAAGAGCCACGGCCGCAGCAAAGGCATCGCGTGTTTTTAAAAGAAATGCAGCACAGCAGATGGCTGGCATAAGTAGCTGCCCAAGGCTTCCGCCCAAGGAATGCATTAAGCTACCTAAGGGTCTGAATAATAAATGTCCTGCTTCATGAAAGGGTAAGTTGATATTATGGAGAAAACTTTGCGATGCGGCGTTGCCACGCCAGTAGTCAACGGGAGAAAAAATAAGCTCCCAACTCAACCACATCAAGCCTAAACATAATAAGAAGCGCCCAGCATGATAAACTGGGTTGTCTGCATCGGGTACTCGCCAGAATATACCGGCAAGAGCAGGTTGGGCTTGCTGTTGCGCTTTACGTTTTTGTGCCCTTTCATATTTAAAGAAGTAAATACCACACTGTAAGCATGTATTTCTTCCAGCCTCTTGTTCATAACCACATTTGGGGCAGTTCATTGAATAACCATGCAATAATATTTATGAAAGTCCATTTGAAGACGCGTGTAGCTGGTGTGTCTCATAATCAAATAACTGACTCTGCAATAGCATCGGCCAATGGGACACCTGATTCAGTGAGTTGTAGCTGTTTATTATGCCAAATGATTTTTTTATCGCTTAACCAAGGTGCCAGTTCATGTTTAAAGTAATCTGTGATGCCCTGTTTAAAACGCTGTTTAAACCATACATCATTCATACCATTTTTTCTCCGTAAACCTACCCATATAGCTTCAGCAGCAGCCTGTTGAAGGTTAAGAGATTCATGCGTGTTGATAGCGGAGCCAGTTTGTATGGCCTGTGCTGTATACTTCTCTGGCGTGCGGCTATTACTGTAACGGTATGTGCCTCCATCACTCATATCCCATTTGCCCGATGCACCCGCACCGATGCCGAGGTAATCGTGATAAAGCCAGTAGCCGTCATTATGACGGCAATATTTGTTAGGTTTGGAAAAGTTAGATATTTCATAGGCTTCATAGCCAGCCTGTGCCAAGCAATGGCGTGTTTGCTGAAAGAAATCTAATGATGTTTCATCATCGGGTAATTTATATGGCGATGATGCATGACGTGCGGCGAGTTTGGTGTGCGGCTCGACGGTGAGTTGGTAGCAAGATAGGTGCTCTGGATTAAATTGTAATGCTGCATCCAATGTTTGCTGCCATTGTTCTAATGTTTGTTGGGGAAGCCCATACATAAAGTCTAAGTTGATATTGTTAAAGCCAGCATTACGAGCAGCTTGAAAGGCTTGATAGACCTCACTTGTCTCATGAATGCGTTCTAACCATTCCAACTCGCGGTGATCCAAGCTTTGCACTCCCATAGATAAGCGATTAATGCCCGCTTTCTGAAAGCCTTGAAAGGCTTTCATATCAACAGTTCCCGGATTGGCTTCAAGTGTTATTTCAATATCACTTTCAAAGCCAAAGAGTTTGTGGGCATGTGCTAAGACCCTGGCAATCAAGCTTGCTGGAGCAAGTGATGGTGTGCCTCCACCGAAAAATACACTGTGTAAGTTGCGATCTTGGAACTGCTTTTGAGTTACCCAAAAATCGAGTTCGGAGATTAAGGCCTGTTCATAACTTTGCCAATCAGGCTCTGCGCGCACATGGGAATTGAAATCACAGTAATGACATTTATGAATGCAATAAGGAATATGAATGTAAAGCTGAAGCGGGCTTTGGGGCATGGTTAAAGCAGAGCAATCTCAAAGCGTTCTGGCTCGAGTTGCACATCACTTTTTAAGGAGATTTGCTTACCTAAAAAATCTTCTAAGCGTGTGATTTGTTCGCTTTCTTCGCCCAACAGAACATCAATCAATTTGGGATGGGCAATAATCATTAGTTTTTCACATGGGTAAGCGCGCGCTTCGGCTACGACCTCACGAAATAACTGATAACAAATTGTCCTTGGACTTTTACTGTACCCGACGGTTTCACAGCGAGAGCATTCGCTTAAAAGCGTGCGCCCCAATGAATCACGGGTGCGCTTACGTGTCATTTCTACCAGCCCCAATGATGATAATTGTACCACATTGGTTTTGGTCTTGTCGCGTAAGAGTGCTTCTTCGAGGACTTCTAACATGCGGGTTTTATTTTCGTCTTCCTGCATATCGATAAAATCAACGACAATGATGCCGCCAAGATTGCGTAGGCGTAGTTGATGTACGATTTCGTGAATTGCTTCAAGGTTGGTTTTAAAGCCAGTCTCTTCCATGCTGCGTGAGCGCACAAAAGAGCCCGAGTTCACATCAATAGCGATGAGGGCTTCGGTTTGGTCAATAACAATATGGCCGCCAGACTTGAGAGGAACTTTGCGCTTTAAGGCACGATCCAACTCTTCCTCCACGCCATAAACATTAAAAATAGGGCGATCACCAGGGTAATAATATAAACGTTTGGCGACTTCGGGCATGAAGTTGTCAGCAAACTTTTTCATGCTTTGATAGGTTTCTTTGGAATCAATATGAACTTTTTTCACTGCGTCATCGACATAGTCACGCATCACGCGCAAATGCAGGCTAAGTTCGGCATGGATTACTGAGCCTGTAACAGTGTTTTTATTACGACTCTCAATATCACGCCATAGGTGCACTAAAAAATTCAAATCATCTTGTAACTCTTTCTTGCTATGGCCTTCTGCGACTGTTCGAATAATCAGCCCTGCATTATCAGGACGAATATCGTTACCGATGGCAAGTAATCGTTCACGTTCTTCTTGGCCTTCCATGCGACGTGCAATGCCGACGTGTTCAAGTTCAGGAAGGTAAACCAAGTAGCGGCCTGCAAGACTTAATAAGCTAGTTAGGCGCGGGCCTTTGGATGCAATCGGATCCTTGGATACCTGCACCAAAATTTCTTGACCTTCACGTACCAGTGTATTGATAGGTGGGATAATGCGGCGGCGCGGTGCAGAGTTTTCAGTATCATCATCACCATCATCACTATCATCGGTACTGCTATCCGCCAAAGGCTCGTTTTCAGGCGCTGCAATGTCACCAGCATATAAGAAACCTGCTTTGTGCATGCCAATATCAACAAAAGCAGCTTGAATGCCAGGTAAGACACGTTGCACACGGCCTTTGTAAATATTGCCCTTTAAGCCGCGTTCGCGTTCGCGCTCAATGTAAACTTCTTCAGCTAGCCCGTTTTCGATACGCGCAATACGTGTTTCAAACGGTGATGTATTCACAAGCAGTTCGGTGCTCATAATGGTTGCTCCAATTTTTTTAACATGTTTAAAGTTTGGGTGACGGGCAGACCAATGACATTATCCAAAGGGCCATCTACTTGGGTAATAAAACTCGCAGCACCTGCTTGAATAGCATACGCTCCTGCTTTATCCAGAACTTCATTGTGGGCTAAATACACGTCTAGTTCAACAGCACTAATATCACGAAATTGTACATGGGTAATAACACGTTCAGTGAGAATATGTGTGCCGAGCCGTACGCATACAGCAGTTAATACTGATTGCCTTTGTCCTGATAACTGTTGCAACATTTCTTTGGCATGAGTCAAATCATTTGGCTGGCCCAATGCTTCACCTTGTAACGAGACTAATGTATCAGCTGCAATAATAGGACGGTTTTCTACGGGGCATGCACGTGCTTTTTTTTGGCATAAGCGCATCACCATATCGGGCACACTTTCATTGCTTAACGGTGTCTCATCAATATGACTGGGTATCACTTCCACTGCTAAGCCTGCACATTGTAATAATTGTAAACGACGTGGCGATTTTGATGCGAGAATAACTTCCATGAGGCAATGCTACCCTAATAAACCTTGCGTTGCAGCGAGTAGGGCTGGGGCAGCCGTTTCGGTGCGCATAATGCGTGCTCCAAAGGTTAATGTTTGAAAGCCCATGGGCTGTAAAATGGTAAGGTCATCACTGCTCCAGCCGCCTTCAGGGCCAACGGCAAATGTTACGGCTGCTGCTTGTGGTAATTGGCTGCGGATGTCTGACCAAGGTTTGGCTTGGTGGGGGTGTAGGGCGAATAATTGCCCGTGGCATTGAATATCGCTTAGGCGATTGCACCAGTGCAGCGTTGGAATATGGGTGCGTTCACTTTGCTCTGCCGCCTCAATAATAATGCGTTGCCAGCGCTCCAAACGCTTTTCCAACTTGATGCCAGCCAGTTTGAGTGTGGCGCGCTGACTCTTGGCGATTTGAAAACTAGCAGCACCCAGTTCAGTGCCTTTTTGTAAGACAGTTTCAATTTTTTCGCTTTTATTGGCACACTGAATAATGTGAATAGGTAGGCTGAGTTCTCTTGAAATGTTTTGATGTTTTTCAATATAACAATCTACTGACTGTTTGGATAATTGATTGATTGAAGCTTGATATTCACCACCTTTGCCATTGAATAAGGTGATTGGGTCGCCCTCATGTAGACGCATGACATCGCGTAGATAGTGCGCTAAATCATTGTTGAGGGTGATGCTCTGATGTTCGGATAAATCTTGATTGGTGTAAATGCGACAATGTGCCATAGGGCGGATTGCATAGAAAAGTTGCATTATAAGCAAGCATGAGGCGATGCCATGTGAAACTTGACCACGCTTGGTCTAGCTCCATGATGCGGCTATGTTTTCAATGCAATGGGATAAACAGGCATGGTGCCCAGTTCGTGAGTGGCAACTTGCTAATATGACACTGGATAAGGATATGTCAGCGGTACTCACCGTCACAACCTCTTTAACACGTTTTTTAGAGAGACGTTTTCGCATGCCGATTACAGTACAATTACACGAACAGTTTTTGGATAAAGCAACATCTACTGAAGCAAACCTGTTGGGCTGTGTATGTGGTGCGCCAGTCTTGCGCCGACAGGTATCATTGTTGCATCGTGGTTCGGTGATGTTTGATGCGGAGTCGGTCTTGCCACTGGAAGGGCTGCCAAAAGCATTAATGGATGAATTACAAGCTGGCAAACGTCCTCTAGCAAATTTATTATTGGATCAGGGGTTATCACTTGCGCGCTCTGATTTGAGCGTGGCGCAAGTGACTGATGGTGCGTGCGCTGGTCGCTGGGCTAGGCGTTCGGTATTACGTTCGGCAAGTGGTACCCAAGCTTTGGTTGTGGAAGTGTTTTATTCCGAATTTTGGTCACGCTTACAGCGTTTAATAGGGCAGAAATAGGGTGGCAATTCGCCCGGTTGGCTCATGGCGTGACTGGTTAGTGTTAATGCGTGTGGACAAGCCCGTAGGTTACTATTTGCTTTTATGGCCGACATTATGGGGTTTGCTGGCAGCATCGCATGGGCAACCGACATGGCTAAATATATGGGTATTTGTTGTGGGTGTAGTATTGATGCGCTCGGCAGGCTGTGTGATTAATGATGTCGCAGATCGCAAGTTCGATCCGCATGTGGAGCGAACCAAACAACGCCCAATTGCAGCGGGAAGAATGACTGCCAAAGCTGCGTTAATGGGCTTTTTTTTGATGTTAGTGATTGCCTTTGTACTTGTATTTCAAACATCATTATTGGTGATTGAACTGGCTTTTATTGGCGTTATTTTAGCGTCTTTTTATCCTTTTATGAAACGCTATACCCACTTCCCACAGGCGTGGCTGGGCATGGCCTTTGGTTGGGGTGCTGTTATGGCATGGGCGGCGGAAACAGGCGCTATACTGGATTCACCTGTGCCGTGGTTATTGTTTGCTGCGAATATCTGTTGGTCGCTTTCTTATGATACAGCTTATGCTTTGGGAGATCGCTCGGATGATTTGAAAATTGGTGTGAAATCGACAGCGATTTGGTTTGGCGAAAAATCTATTGTTATGATTATTGTGCTAGGTGCCATGGTTATGCTGCTATTGGCTCTGGTTGCTTGGCAGTATGGCAGGGCTGTGCAGGTTGCTTGGTTGATGGCAGCGATATACCAGTTTTATCTATGTTGGATGCTTTGGCGGAAAGGGGAGTCTTGGGGTTTTGATTTCTTTTTAAAATCGCACAGGGTGGGTTTATTGTTCTGCATTGGCTTTCTCTTTGAGGCTTTCATTGCACCTTAATGTTATAGGTCTATACTTCACCATTCACGGGGGCGACTGGTTTCGACGAAGATGCTGAACCCTTTGGTGCATGTCGGGTAGGTACGCCCGTTACCCAGGCCACTTGCAATAATTGCAAACGACGAAGTAGAACTAGCTTACGCTGCGTAAGTTACCCTGATCTTGAGGTGTCCATCCATTGGGAAGCCAGGGCAATTTAGATGGAATCGCTACCTAGAACTGTTGACTCGTGGTTCTGAGGGTTAAAAAGTAACGAATCGACCTGTTGGGCGTCTTGTCTGTTCAACTACTTTCAGGTGCTGCTTGAACAGAATAAACATGTAGATCCATTGGCTGATGGTTTTCGGACGAGGGTTCGACTCCCTCCGCCTCCACCAATTAGAAGTATGATTAGAGCCTGTAACCCTTGTGGTTGCAGGCTTTTTTTTTGCGTTGTTGTCTGTTACAGTCATATAGTGTGTGATGTTGAGCGTTAAAGCTCGCTAAGTTTAAACATCGTGTTTTTTTGTATATACACTGTAATGATGAGAGTTGAGGGGGCTTTGTTTTGAATGAGAGCGAGGGAATTATAGAAAAAGAAAAAAGTATTACTGAACGATTACAAAACCCACTTCAAGTGTTAGCCATTTCATTATCTATTTTAGGCATTTTTCTTTATATTTTTGGGTACGCTTATTATTGGGGTGTCTTAGATGCGTATGATTTATCAGCACTTGAGTTTCCACTGGAGTTTGACGGCTACATAGCAATGGGGTTCTGGGCTGTAGTTGCAGCATTCCATAAAATAGTTGGCAGCTTTGATTGGGTTTCTATTTTGGCACATTACAGCTTCCTTATTATAGGGTACATGGTAGTTATCATACTGCTTGGACTATTGGTAAAGTACTTTCCTGATTTTAAGGATAGAGAAATCAGTTTTTCAAACAAATTAGTGAAGCCGCTTGAGAAGGTAGCGGGCTTCTTTTATCCAGTTAAAGAAATGATTTTTATACCGTATTTTGCTATATTGGGTTACTTCGTAATATTTGTCATTATATCACTTTTACTAATATTCCCTCTTATGTTTTTTATGATTGGAAATGATAGGGCTAAAGACGATATGAATACATTTCATTGTAATGAAGATGTTGCAGGCTGCACAATTATCAAAACCGAAAAAGACACTTGGGTGGGAATTATAATTGCAAATGAGAAAGGTGAAAAAAGTCTTTTTGACGGTTCAAAAACTATTCATATTCAAAAGAAAAATATAATATCTGAAGAATATTTTTTGAAAGAAACTAAGTCTAAGGTAGAAAAATCGCCAGCTTAATACTGACACTCTATTTTTAGTTTAGCGGGGGTAGAAGAAAAGGGAGTAGGGCTTGATTCGCGGTTTTCTAAAGTATTGTTTTATAGGAATTATTTAGCATATTTTGATTATAATAGATGTTGATGAATCCGCGAATCAAGCCCTGACCCCTCTTGCATAAGTTGCGCCAATAATGACCCGTAGCCTCCATGCCAATGAGTTCAATTTCAAAGCCACTCAATACTTTTTCAAGCTTCTCAAAACCGGAACGAGTGCTTGAAAATTCACCTGTTTTTAGAACCCCACCCGATCCATCCACAATGGCATAATCGTGTTTACTCTTACCTATATCAATACCAACAAGAACCATGATGTACCTCCATTATATTGCTCACGAGGTACTCAAACTTCATCGAACGTCTAACCTTGTTGCCCATCAGGACTAATAATCCAGGATACTTTCAAGACTTGAACAATAAAGCCAAGGTGCCCATTCTGACCCCAGTGCTAAATGCACAGACTCGAATCAAAGGGCTTTCCTCGCCGCTAACAAATGATGCCTCATTTGACTGCGTTTACGAGATACAAGATACCGTCCCTCTCAGGGGCAAAGGTGAAAGCAGAGCCCAAAGGAGAATGCATTAAATAATGTGTAGTGTTTATATTGATTTACAGAAGGTTGTTGAATGGACAAAATACCTAGAAGCTCAAAAAGAAGGGATTTCAGATATTGAGAAAATGTACATCGAAGCAAAAGTTTTTCTTGAGTTTTACAATTGGTGTGGCGAAATTCTTGAGGCCTATGTTGGGATGTTACATATAGGTATTGTAGGGATTTTCTTGTTTAAGATAGCTCCGACTAGGAAGGATGTTGATGAGTGGGTATGGGTGATTGTAGGTGACACACCACCTGCATATATGACAGCCGATGAGTCTCCTAATCCAGCAACGGCATTAGATAGTTATATAGGAGCAATGTCCGCATGGATTTCGGCTGCAAAAAATAGAGAGTCTGTTTCTAATTTAATTCCAGTTAATGTTCCTGCCACAGAAAAAAATGCAGAACTTCTCAAAAAGAGACTTGTTTTTTTAGATGAACGAATTCTAAGTGAATATGAAGCAGATCTAGAAGAGGCCGGTCGGTGACCCCTTATCATTAAACTGGGGGGAGCCTTAATCTGAGGCTCCCCCAGTTTAACGGATACAATAAATAGGCGAATATACGGCCTTGGAGTATCTGATGACAAAGAAAAGAGCAGCATACAAAACATTTACGCGCGAGTTTAAACTTGAAGCGGTTCGATT
>Ga0316204_10000520_pt1 | contig 140696 bp, 143 predicted proteins | sample 6monrhotite_MG_2_FD_205661 | JGI IMG/M metagenome (GOLD analysis project Ga0316204, IMG submission 205661) | Microbial mat bacterial communities from mineral coupon in-situ incubated in ocean water Damariscotta River, Maine, United States -... | ecosystem: Environmental > Aquatic > Marine >... | reverse complement strand
TCGGTCGTGTCTTTTGTCGTCATGGATTTCTGTTTCATCTTCGTTCGCTTTTGCTCTCTACGATGAACCAGAAATCCTCCGTTATACAACGTGCTTAATATGTCCCAAGGGTGCTGACGTTAGACAGTTATCAAGATACAAACTGCACTCTCCAATTGATGTCATTATTGTTGATGAGGCTCAAAAAATTGGGGATGGATCTAGGGGAGTTCTCCTCCAGCAAATCTTGGATGAAAATGAAGCTTACAAGCCAACCTGCAAGTATATTTATATTTCCCCTTCATCAAACAATCCTGAAATTCTGTTGTCAGGCCACAAAGAATCTACATCCAGCGCGTCAATTACTGGTGAAGCCGTAACAGTTAACCAGAACCTATTTTGGGTCTCACAGATCTTTAGAAAACCACGTGAGTGGGAACTGACTTACCTTGCGCATCCCAACAAAATCAGAGTTGGTCAAATATCCTTACAAGAAACACCAACAACCTCTAAACGGCTGGCCTATATTGCCCATGAAATAGGAAGAGATGGAACTGGCAATCTAATCTACGTTGACGGTCCTGCTGGAGCAGAGAAAACCGCACAACTCATCTATGACCTACTCGGAGAAGATGCAAATATCTCTGAAGATTCAGAAATTACTGATTTAGTCGAACTTTGCTCAACTGCTATTCACCGAGACTTCCGCCTCCCGCATTACTTAAAAAGAGGGATAGCATTTCATTATGGCAACATCCCGCAACTTATCCGTTCTGAAATTGAAAGACTTTTTGCCACTGGAAAACTGAGATATTTGATTTGCACCTCGACATTAGTCGAGGGGGTAAATATGGCATGCAGAAATCTTTTTGTACGCGGCCCTAAAAAAGGCCCAACAAAGAAAATGAATGCTGTTGATTTTTGGAATCTTGCAGGACGTGCAGGTCGGTGGGGAAAGGAATTCCAAGGAAATATTTTCTGTATTGACCCTGAAGTCTCAACTTTATGGGAAAATGATACAGCACCTACTGAAAAAAAACGCTCAACAATTGCTCCTCAGGTTGACGCCGTGGTTTCAGATATCCCACGGCTTAAAGAAATTGCAAATTCACCAAGCCGAGCTAGTGCAGATGAATACCAATTCGAGGCTACTTTAAATTATTTGGTCGCTCAAAAAACAAAGTTTCCTGACTTAGCACTCTCCCCGCTTGGAAAACGATATAATGCAGCCACAACTGAGAAATTAGAAAACATCGCTAATGAACTCTTAGCAGAATTAAAGCTACCTGCTGAAATTGCTTCACATAACCCCGGCATACATCCATTAGCACTAAATGAGCTTCTAGAATATTTTCGTAACCGAGGGAAAGAGCCAGAAGAATATCTACCTGCCGACCCGTCCAGTGAGGATGCAGTCGATGTGTATACAGCCGTTTTTGCTCGTTGTTATAAACACCTGCATACTTTAGGGCTAGGCCCTTCACAACGTAGCTTTGGACTTGCCCTTATAGTAACGAGATGGATGCAAGGATACCCACTGCCAAGAATTATTTCGGATCGAATTAAATATGAAAAGAAAAAAAATAAATTCAAAAATTCCGCATTAACGATCCGAAGCGTACTAAAAGAAATTGAACAAGTTGCTCGCTTTGAAGCTCCGCGTGCCTTATCCGCGTATTCTGACGTATTAGCATTCTATTTCGATACTATTGAGAGGCCTGAGCTCAAAAAAGAGTTGGATGATTTTGCATTGCTCCTAGAGTTTGGGGTTCCTCAAAGAACACAACTCGCCCTTATGGGACTTGGAATGTCCCGGACATCAGCAATTGCCTTAGCCGAATATATGGCTAAGGATTCTTATACTGAGCGTGAATGTATTGATTGGTTAAACTCTACAGAGACTGACTGGACTACCCTTGACCTACCCACCTTGGTAAAACGGGATATCACTAACGCTCTGAAAAAACATTCTACGTAACGTAATATTACTTCGAGCCCTCTCCATTATATCGGTATCTTACCGCAAGCTCATTCAGATAGCCTTTGTATTTCAATAAATTAGAACAACCTAAAAACACCCCCAAATCCACACAGCCTCGCACACCCCCCAAAAGAAAACCCCCGAAGACCGTATCTCCGGGGGTTTAGCATAATGGTGCCCAGGGGCGGATTTGAACCACCGACACGCGGATTTTCAATCCGCTGCTCTACCAACTGAGCTACCTGGGCATATGTCACCGGGGCCAAAGACCCTAAACGTTGGTGAGGCCCGGTTTATAGGAAATTCCGAGCCCGCTGTCCAGCACTGGAATTCACCTTTTTTCAGTCTTTTATCCTTCGTCCTCGCCAAACGGTCCATCCGCGCCGGGAACCTCGTCCGTGGGGATGCTATAGCCTTCGCCCAACCACTTGCCGAGATCGATATCCGCGCAGCGTTTTGAACAAAACGGCTTGTAGGATTCGTCCGTCGGTTTGGCGCAAATCGGGCATTTTGCGCCCTTTTTCACGGTTTTGAGTTGGACCACTTTGTTATCGCTCATCTGAACTGCCTCTGTGCGTCTATCTTTGTGCGGGCTCGATCCGAAACTGGCCGTGGGCGATCGCCTCGTCGGGCGTCAGTTCCAGGGGCTGGCCCAGTTTGCTTTCCATTTCATCCAGCGCCGCTTGGCCTTCTTCCTTCAAAGCGCGCGTCACGGTGGGGTGGGCGCGCAGCGCAGGCGTCAGCGACGGTTGCGCCCACACTTCCGCCAACACCCGGTCCAGCGCCCGGTACCCCACCGACAACGGCGCTTCGGCGCGGCCTGTTTGACACACCGGACACGGCGCCATCAATTGCGTCGACAACGGCGGCCGGCGGCGCGGGCGGGTGACTTCCAGCAATCCACCACGGGTGGTGCCCAGCACCTGCGGACTGGCGGGATCAAGGGCCAAGGCCTCTTTCAGCGCGGTCACCACGCGCCCCGGCCCGTCTTTACCCGACATGCTGACAAAATCGATCACAATCAAGCCCGCCAGATTGCGCAGCCGCATTTGGCGGGCGGTTTCTTTCATCGCTTGCAGGTTGGTCGCCAGCGCGACATCGCCAGCGCGGCCAGCGCCGGCGCCGGCCCCACCTGTGTTCACATCGATGGTGGTCACCGCGGCGGTTTCTTCGATGATCAATGACCCCCCGCCGCTCAAACGCACTTGAGCGTTCATCAAGCCCGCGACTTCATCGGCGACGCCTTGCAGTTCGAAAACGTCGCTGCTGGTGGGGGCGCGCTCCACACCACCCGGCGGCAGCGCGTCGAGCACCTGCAGATCCTTTTCCAGCCGTCCGGCGGTGAGCGGATCATCGACGACGATTTTGCTTACGCCGCCGTGGCCATTTTCGGTGAGATACTGAATGGTGGCGGGCACGTCGCCGCTGACCAACGCGGGCGGCGTTTGCCCGGCTGCATGAGCCCCAATATCGGCCCACCGTGCGCGCAGCAGGGCGATTTCACCCTGCAAAGTCTTGGCCCCCGCCCCTTCGGCGCCCGAACGCACCACGCAGCCCTCATCGCCCTTGAGCAGCCCTGTGAGTAACGCGCGCAGCCGGTTGCGTTCCGCATCGTCGCGAATGCGTTTGGAGACCCGAATGCCGGGATCGTTCGGCGTCAGCACCAAAAACGCGCCGGTGACGTTGACGCGTCGCGTCAGCTTTGGCCCTTTGCCGTCACGCGATGCAGCCAGAACTTGGACCAGCACGGCTTCGCCTTCGTGAACGTAGTCGGCAATGCGGTCGCGCGGCGCTTCGCCGCCCATATGAGGTTGAGGCCGGGCTTCGGGCAAAGCCAAAAAGCCATCGCGATCCGCGCCGATGCCGACGAACGCGGCTTCCATGGCGGGGATGACTTTTTTCACCCGCCCCAAAAACACATCGCCGACCAATCCAGCGCTTTGATCGCGGTAAACAGCGAAGTCCTGGAGCCGCCCGTCTTCGCCTTTGCGCGCGATGCGCGTTTCACCCGGACGAACGCGAACGATCAAAGTAGACATCGCGCCCGCTCCCTAAATCAATCCCGCAGGATGAACGCCAATGCCTTTAAGGGTGTTGGCGACCTCATGAACCGCCAAGCCCACGACGTTGGAATACGAGCCATTGATGGATTTGACGAACGCGCCCGCGCGGCCCTGAATGGCGTAAGCGCCAGCTTTGTCGCGCCATTCGTCGGACCCAATGTAGCCGTTGATTTCTTCGCCGCTGAGGCGCTTGAAATGCACTTTGGTGGTGATGGCTTTGATGACGCTCACCCCGCCAGGGGCCAAAATGGCGATGCCGCCGATCACCCGGTGGCTGCGCCCCGACAACAATGTCAGGTACGCCCGCGCCTGGGCTTCGTCCTCGGCCTTGCCAAGAATGCGCCGCCCCACCGCAACCACGGTGTCGGCGCCGATGATACATGCATCGGGGTGATCTTTTTGGATTTCTTGGGCTTTGGAGTCGGCCAGACGGCGCGCCATGTCGATGGGACGCTCGTCGTTCAACGCGACCTCGTCCACGTGCGCGGGCAAAATCTGGTCGGGCGTCACACCAATCTGCGCCAACAGCTCAACGCGCCGGGGCGAAGCGGAAGCCAGAATCAAAGGAATATGACCGCTCATGACGCAGATGTCCCCCTACCTTCACAATCGAAACCACGCAAACGCGGGAACGATCTTATTTGAAGCGGAACGTGATGCGACCCTTGGTCAGGTCGTAAGGCGTCATTTCGACCGTCACCTTGTCACCCGCCAGAACGCGGATACGGTGCTTGCGCATTTTGCCCGCCGTATGGGCCAGGATCTCGTGTCCGTTTTCCAATTCGACGCGAAACATTGCGTTGGGCAGGAGTTCGGTCACGACCCCAGAAAATTCAAGAACTTCTTCTTTTGCCATCAATCTCTCATTTGCTGTGCTCGAAGCGGCCTCATAAGTGGCCAGTTGAGCCCCAAAGGTCAAGTTTTTTCCCGCAGTTGCGCGAAAAACATTCTTAGATATCATAAGCGGAAGGCAACGGAAATTCCGTCTTGATCCGCTCCATCAGTTCATCGCGCACCTGTCTATAGGCCTGCAAACGCTCTTCGCGTGAGCCTTCGGCGACGCTTGGATCGAATGTATGCCAGAATTCCACCTCGCACGCCATATATCGTGTGAGGTCCACAGCCTTGTGCTGGGCTTCGGGCGACAGCGAAATCACCAGATCGAATGAGCTGTCTTCCAAATCGTCGAACGTCTTGGACTGATGTTCGGATATATCGATGCCGATTTCATCCATCACCGTGACGGCGAAACCGTCCACGTCCTGGGTGCGCACGCCAACCGAATCGACGTACACATCGCGGCCATGAAAATGGCGCATGATCGCCGCCGCCATCGGGGAGCGGATGGAATTCATGGTGCATGAAAACAGCACCGCGCCGGGCAGAGGCTTAACAACAGGCGTGTCAGAGGACATCCGTTTGCGCCCCTCACGCCCGAATGTGCAAGACGCACACCAATGTAAACAAGCGACGCGCGGTGTTGTGATCGAGGTCGGCTTTGTCCTTCAAGCGTTGTTCAAGAATTTCCGAACCGTCGTTGTGCAAGCCCCGACGGCCCATGTCGATGGCTTCGATTTGCGACGGGCTGGAACTCTTGATGGCCTTAAAGTAGCTGTCGCAGACCATCAGGTATTCGCGCACGATGGACCGAAACGGCGACAGCGCCAGCATGAAACGTTTGATCGGCGCGTCATCGGCGCTGCGCACATCGAAAGCCAAGCGGTTTTCTTCGATCGACAAGCGCAGCACGTAAGGACCTTCGGGTCCGCCGATCAGGCTGAAATGATTGTTTTCGAGCAGATCGTAAATCGCGACTTTGCGCTCGTGCTCGACCTGCGGGCTGCGGTTGACCACCGTTTGCTCGTCGAGAAATATCTTTTCGATGCGGGTCTTATCGGACATTTTGTCCTCCACCACCGCTCACGTTTCCGGCTCAGCCCCGGTTCAAACGGATCGACACGGACAGACCGTGCGCCTGCAAACCTTCGGCGTCGGCCAACTTCACCGCCGCCGGACCGATAGCGTTCAAGCTATCGGCGTCACAGCCGATGAACGTCGTGCGCTTCATGAAATCCAACACGCCCAACCCCGACGAGAACCGCGCCGTGCGCGACGTCGGCAATACGTGATTGGGTCCGGCGACATAATCGCCGATGGCTTCGGGCGTATAACGGCCCAAGAAGATTGCGCCCGCATTGCGGATCTGGTGCGACAACGCGTCAGGGTTTTCGACGGCCAGTTCTAAGTGTTCCGGCGCAATGCGGTCGACCAGCGCAACGCCTTGACGCATCAGGTCATCGACGGTGATAACCACGCCGTAATCGGACCAACTGGCGCGCGCGATGGTTTTGCGGTCCAAGGTCTTGAGGTGGCTTTCCACCGCTTCTTCAACGCGGCTGGCGAAGGCTTTATCGTCGGTGATGAGGATCGACTGCGCAACGCTGTCGTGTTCGGCTTGGCTGAGCAAATCGGCGGCGATCCAGCTGGGATCGTTTTCACCGTCGGCGACCACCAAAATCTCGCTTGGCCCAGCGATCATGTCGATGCCCACCGTGCCGAACACTTGGCGCTTAGCCGCCGCGACGTATGCGTTGCCGGGGCCGACAATTTTATCGACCGCTTTGATGGTTTCGGTGCCGTACGCCAGTGCGCCGATGGCTTGGGCGCCGCCGATGCGATAGACTTCGGTCACGCCGGCGATTTTCGCCGCCGCCAAAACCAGCGGATTGATCACGCCGTCGGGCGTCGGCACCACCATCACCAAGCGCTCCACCCCCGCCACGTGGGCCGGGATGGCGTTCATCAACACCGATGACGGATACGCCGCCAGACCGCCTGGCACGTAAAGGCCTGCGGCTTCGACAGCCGTCCAACGGTACCCCAGACGCACACCATCATCGTCGGTGTAGTCTTCCATATCGGGCAATTGACGCTCGTGGAAGGTCTCGATCCGCTCGGCCGCCAATTTCAGGGCGTCGAGCAGGTCGGGTTCGATTTTTCGCTCTGCTTCGGCCAAATCGTCGGCGCTGAACGCCATGTCTGCGGCGGTGATATTTTGACGGTCGAAGCGGTTGGTGTATTCGACCACCGCGGCGTCGCCGCGCGTCGCCACGTCTTTCAAGATCGCGGCGACGGCTTCGTTCACATCGACGTCGGCTTCGCGCTTGGCGCCCAGGACCTCTAGAAACTGAGCTTCGAAATCGGTATCGGCAATATCAAGACGCTTGGGCATCGATGGCCTCCCCGAATCGCTCTATCCAGCCGCCGATTTCATCGGGGCGAGTTTTCCATGCGGTGCGGTTCACCGCCAAACGCGAGGTGATCTCGGCAATGGTTTCAACCTCGACCAAGCCATTGGCTTTCAACGTCGCGCCGGTGGACACCAGATCGACGATGCGTGAGCACAAGCCCATCGCCGGGGCCAGCTCCATGGCGCCGTTGAGCTTGATGCATTCGGCTTGCACGCCGCGCGCGGCAAAGTGCTTTTTGGTGATTTCCGGATATTTGGTGGCGACGCGCACGTGCGACCAGGTGCTGGGGTCGTCTTCTTGACCCAGTTCCACCGGTTCGGCCACGGACATGCGGCAATAGCCGATGCCCAGATCCAGCGGCGCGTAAATTTCGGGATTGTCGAATTCCATCAACACGTCCGCGCCCGCGACGCCCAAGTGCGCGGCGCCAAACGCGACGAAGGTGGCGACGTCGAAACTGCGCACGCGAATGATTTCAAGATTGGCGTGATTGGTGGCGAACGACAGCTTGCGCGACTTCGAATCGAAGAAGTCGGCTTCGGGTTCAATGCCGGCGGCGCGCACGATGGGCATCACCTCATCAAGGATGCGGCCCTTGGGCAGCGCCAAAACCAATTTATTGTTCGCAGATGCACTCACGTCAAATCTCCACACCCGATGCGTCCGGGAGGCGGCATGTATAAAGGGTTTTTGGGTTTGTTTCCAGGGGCCTTTACGGGAATATGCTTATTCTCGAACCCGCTCGATTTGTGCGCCGCACGCTGCAAGTTTTTCTTCCAGGCGTTCATAGCCGCGATCCAGATGATAAACGCGGTTGATCACGGTCTCGCCTTCGGCCATCAACGCGGCCAAAACCAAAGAACTCGACGCCCTAAGATCGGTCGCCATCACTTGGGCGCCGGATAGCTTTTCAACGCCGCGCACGATGGCGGAACGCCCATGCACGTTGATGTCCGCGCCCATGCGCACCAATTCGGGCACGTGCATGAAACGGTTTTCAAAAATGGTCTCGGTGATCATTGAGGCCCCTTCGGCGACCGACGCCAGCACCATCATCTGCGCCTGCATATCGGTGGGAAAGCCGGGATAGGGCTCGGTCATCACATCGAAGCCCTTGATCGCGCCGTTTTTGCGGCTGACCCGCAGACCACCTTCGACCTCTTCGATATCGACCCCAGCGCGACGCATCACATCGACCACCGCTTCGATCAAATCGATGCGCCCGCCTTTGAGCACCACGTCGCCACCGGTTACGGCGGCGGCCACGGCGTATGAGCCCATTTCGATGCGGTCCACCACCACGGCGTAATCGGCGCCGTGCAGGCTCTCCACGCCCTGAACTTTGAGCGTATCGGTGCCGATGCCTTCGATCTTCGCGCCCATGGCGACCAAGCAGTTAGCCAGATCGATCACTTCGGGCTCGCGCGCGGCGTTGGAAATCACGCTTTCGCCCTTCGCCAGACACGCCGCCATCAAGATGTTTTCGGTGCCGCCCACGGTGACCACGGGAAACAGCACATGCCCGCCCGTAAGGCCGTTCGGGGCTTTAGCCTCGACATAACCTTCCGACAGCTCGATTTCCGCACCCAGCGCTTCCAGGGCTTTGAGATGCAGATCGACGGGGCGCGTGCCGATGGCGCAGCCGCCCGGCAGCGACACCCGCGCGTGGCCGTGCTTGGCGACCAACGGCCCCAACACCAAAACCGACGCACGCATGCGCCGCACCAGCTCGTAAGGCGCAGTGGTCTCGGACAAACCCGACGAATCCAAGGCGAACACCCGGCCCATATGCCCACCGCCCGGCGCATCGCCTTCCATGGAGATGCTGACACCCATTTCACTCATCAAATGGGCCATGGTGGAAATATCCGCCAAATGCGGCAAATTGGACAAGCGCAGCACGTCGTCGGTCAGCAAACTGGCCGCCATCAAAGGCAATGAGGCGTTTTTCGCCCCGCCGATGGCGATAACGCCGTTGAGAGGCTTGCCGCCGCGAATTACGATCTTGTCCATGTGTTATCCAAAACTGGTCATATGATAGCGTGTCCGTGCCCGGCTTTTAGCCCAAGCCCCGCCCCCTCACAAGCTTATTGCCCGCACAAGACGCGCAGGCTTACTCAGCCTCTGTGTCCTTTTCAGGGCCCGCGTCGCTCTCGTCCACCGCCTTGGCGCGAGTGCGGCTTTGTTTTTTTCGCTTTTGCAGGTTGGCCCGCAGCGCAGCGTTGAGGCGTTCCTGGCGCGCCGTTTGCGCATCGCTAGGCACCTTTTTTTTGTCGTTTTTCGGCTTGTCGTCTGTCATGGCTTGTCGGTCTTTATATATGGCTGAGAGCCCCCCACCATGGGACGTGAAAAAAATCGCGTCAAGGACGCTTGCCTTTCCCAATTCCCTGTGGCATGTTCCGCGCGCTTTCAACATGTGCCGCCGTAGCTCAGGGGTAGAGCGCACCCTTGGTAAGGGTGAGGCCGACAGTTCAATTCTGTCCGGCGGCACCATTCTCCCCCCCCCATCAAATAATAATAATGATCTTCTTTCGGCCGTGCGCGCCGGGGTCGTTTGTTCTGCTTGCCCCATGGCGTAGCGGGCCCAATGGCATAGCGGGATGTGGTGGGGTATTGTTTATAGCTTAACGGGCTCGTTACCCGGACACGGGCGCTTCATGTGTCAATCTCACCTTCAAAGCAATCCATCGCCAGCATATGATAGTATGAAAATGAATTGCAATCGTCAGCAGGTCTCCCGACATTGATATGAAAGGATAAGATGAGAAGCAATGATGACCCAAAAGCCGCCCGCCCCCATGGCCTCGCCCATAAAGCTGGGCTTGATGCCCCCTTTATCGGGAGTGGTGGAGCTGTATGGCGCCGAAATATCGTGGGCGGGACGCATTGCCTGCGATGAGATCAATGAAAGCGGTGGCGTGCTTGGCCGCCCGCTGGAACTGATCATCGAAGACGACGGCAGCTTGCCGGAAACCGCCGTCCCCGCCGCGTTGAAACTCGTCGAAGAACACGGCTGCGCGGCCATCATCGGAAATCTCTTATCCAATTCACGCATAGCGGTGGCGGAACGTGTCGCGGAACCGAAACGTGTTCCGTATCTTAATTTCTCCTTTTACGAAGGCAGCATCTGGAGCCGCTATTTTTTCCATTTCGCCGCATTGCCTAACCAACAAATCGAAAAAATGATCCCTTACATGGCCGAAAAATTCGGGCCGAAGATGTATTTTGCCGGTAGCAATTACGAATGGCCCCGCGGTTCCATAGATGCGGGCAAGCGCGCATTGATACGCGTCGGCGGAGAGGTCGTGGGGGAACACTATCTGCCCATAGGGACCGACGATGTCGAAGAATTGCTCGATAGCGTTGCAAAATCTGGCGCCGACGTTTTTGTTCCCTACTTTGCAGGTTCCGATCAAATAAACTTGCTGACGCAGTTTACGAAAAAGGGGCTCAAAGAGCGCATGGCCGTGGTCATGGGCCACTATGACGAGGCCATGGTCGCCAGCATGCCTGCAAACGTGCGAGAGGGGTTTTACTCATCCAACACCTATTTCATGAGAATCGACACGCCTGAAAACGCCCGTTACCTCAAACGCCTTTCTCGTCTAGACGACGTTGATGGTATTTGGCCGCGCGGCAACGGCGTTGTGACGAATTTTGGCGAAGGCGCCTACAATTGCGTCCACGCCTTCGCCAAGGCGGTGCAAATGGCGGGATGTCTCGACACGGAAATGATCGTCGATGCGCTTGAACAGACGAGCATCGTCGGCCCCCAAGGTCGCATCGATATGGACCCAACCACGCACCACACCAAACTCAACACGTTCCTGTCCAAATGCAACGCGGACGGAACGTTTTCCATCATTGAAAATTTTGGTCGTATCAATCCCGTTATTCCCCAGCGTTACGCCAGCCTATTCCCTGGCTTGGAAAAACCCGCAACCAAACCCATAAGCGAATTTGTATGGCTCCGCGATCAACACGCAGAAGACATCGCAACCGAGACCAATGCCGACACATCCAACAATATTCTCAAATCAGCTGATGTCTCCATCATCGCCATCAACGAACAACACAGCATCATTCAAGCCAATCACGCCGCCTGCGTATTGTTTGGGTATGCCCTCGACGAACTGATTGGGCTGGAAATACACAAATTAGTCCCCCCCCATTTCCGCAACGACCACAAAGACCACATCACGCGTTTCATTCAATCGGACATCACACAGATTTCCATGAGCAAACGAGGAGAGGTTTTTGGCTACCGTAAAGATGGCTCCGAATTTCCCGCGGAAGCATCGATCGCAAAATTTAAGGAAAATGACGGCTGGGTGATGGTTGCGACCATGCGTGACATATCGGCGCGCAAAGCCCGCGAAGACGAACTGAATTGGCAAGCCACACACGACCCGCTCACCGCCTTACCCAACCGCGCCTTGATGCATGACCGCTTAACTCACGCTCTCAATCGCTCTCAACGCAATGACGAAGCCGTAGCGTTGATCTTCGCCGACCTCGATGGCTTCAAGATGATCAACGACAGTTATGGTCATGCCGTGGGCGACAAGTTGCTGGTCGCGATTGCCGCGCGATTGGTGGATGTTGTGCGCCCAGGAGACACGGTGGCGCGCTTTGGTGGGGATGAGTTCATCATTCTTTGCGAACGCATTGAAAACCTCGACACGATTGCAACAATAGCCGAACGCATCAGCGAAGAATTGCGCAAGCCGTTAAAACTGGGAGACATCAAACTCTACGCCACCGCCAGCTTGGGCATTTCTTTGGGCAAAGGGCATTCGCACCTTCCCGACGAATTGGTCCGCAACGCCGACGCCGCCATGTATCAGGCCAAGGACCAGGGCCGTGATGGCTGGAAAATATTCGAGACCGATATCCACGAAAACGCAAAAGAGAATTTGGCCATCGCCAACGGTCTGAGAACGGCCGTTTCGAACAATGAACTGAAAGCCGTCTTCCAACCGATTATGGACATCCAAACACGCCGCGTCGCCGGTGCGGAATTGCTGTTGAGATGGAACTTGTCCGATACGCCGATCCCTCCGGATAAATTCATTCCCCTCGCGGAAGCCAATGGCGCCATCATCCCCATCGGCGCATGGATTTATGAGCAGGCCTGTTTCGCCCAACTGGAACTGAATAAGTTGCCTGAACATCTGAGGCCGCAATACCTGTCGGTAAATGTTTCCGCTCGCCAACTGAGCAGCAAAGCCTTGGTCGCCACGTTCAAGGCGATCTTGTTTCAGACTGGCGCCGACCCCAAACGCATCATGATCGAGCTTACCGAAACGGCGTTGATGAACGACGCTGAAGCCAATTTGGGCGTCTTGTCCCAAATCGCGGCGTTGGGACACACCATCGCCGTGGACGATTTTGGAACGGGATACTCGTCTCTCAGTCGTTTGGTGCAAATGCCAGTCAACACACTGAAAATTGACCGCGCCTTCGTCGACGAAATGGACCGGAGCCAAAAGGGTCGCGCCCTGGTGAAGGCCATTATTTCCTTATCACGTGCGCTTGACCTCAAAGTCATCGCCGAAGGCATGGAAACGAAAGCTCAACTTAAAATCCTCAACGAATTGGGCTGCGAGCATGTGCAGGGGTATTACTTCCATCGCCCTATGGCGTTTGGTGAATTTATTGAGGTTCTCGAATATGCGCTAAGCGCCAACGCTTAACCTAAGCATGGTCCTTTACTCGGCGGCGCTTGGCTTTTTTTGGCCGTAAGTGCGCATCCATCCACCCAATCGCGCCTTTTCATCCGCGTTCAAACGCAGACCCAGTTTACTGCGCCGCCATAGAATGTCGTCTGCGGTGCGCGCCCATTCGTGTTCGATCAGATAGACGACTTCCGCTTCCGACAGCGTCGCGCCGAACATCTCACCCAGATCATCAAGGCTTTTCGCTGCGCCCAAGACCTGCCAAACGCGCGCGCCGTAAGCGCGGGCCAAGCGATCTGCCCAGGCTTGATCGACGAAAGAATATTTCTGCAAAATGCTGTGCGACAAATCATCCACGCCAGCGACCGGGAAGTCCCCACCTGGCAGCGGAGCTGTTTTCGTCCATCCGGCATTTGACATCGGTATATACGGCGACAGCTTGGCCAAAACGGCTTCCGCCAATTTTCGATACGTGGTGATTTTGCCGCCAAAGATGTTGAGCAACGGGGCTTGACCCGTCCCGCCCCCATCATCAAGTTTCAAGACGAAATCGCGGGTCGCTGCGTGAGCCGCGCTTGCGCCGTCGTCATACAGCGGACGCACGCCGGAATAGCTCCACACCACATCTTCGACTTTGGGGGCGTTGTGAAAATAACGCGTGGCGGCGGCGCACAGATAGCGAACCTCTTCATCCGTGATGGTGATCTCATCGAGCCCGCCTTGATGATCTTGATCCGTGGTGCCGATCAGGGTGAAATCGTTTTGATATGGGATGGCGAAGAAAATCCGACCGTCTTCATTTTGAAAAATGTAGGCCCGATCATGATCGAACAACCGCGGCACCACAATGTGACTGCCGCGCACCAGCCGGATATGTTTGCGTTCGCGGTGGACCGCGGGCATGCTTTCGATCACATGCTCGACCCATGGCCCAGCGGCGTTGACCAGCGCCTTGGCGAGTATTTCACGGCGCACGCCGGTATCGGCATCTTCGACAATGACGCTCCACAAATTGGCCTCGCGGCGCGCTGAAACGCATGTGCTGCGGACCAAAATATCGGCACCTTTATCGCGGGCGTCCATGGCGTTCAGAACAACCAAACGAGCGTCGTCGACCCAACAGTCGGAATACTCAAACCCCTTGCGAAACACATCGAGCAACGGCGCACCGATCTCGCCTTGGGTCAAATCCAAAACCTTGGTTCCCGGCAGAATTTTACGTCCACCCAAGTGGTCGTAAAGAAATAGCCCCAAGCGCAACAGCCACGCCGGACGCAAAGCCTTGTGATGGGGCAGCACGAAGCGCAGCGGATGAATGATATGCGGTGCGGCGCGCAGCAACACTTCGCGTTCGATCAACGCTTTGCGCACCAAGGCAAACTCATAATATTCGAGATAGCGCAGCCCGCCATGGATGAGTTTGGTGCTCGCCGACGATGTGCCTTGGGCCAGATCGCTTTGCTCGCACAACACCACATCGAGACCACGCCCCGACGCGTCGCGCGCGATGCCGCAACCGTTCACGCCGCCACCGATGACGGCCAGATCGTAAATGCGCTCTTGGGGCATGGATCGGCACCGCGTTTCGTTTGTTTTTTGAGAATTTTCCTAAACCATCCATATATTTTCGTTTTATGTTCATTTTGTCAACACAAATCTTCGTTTTCTCGAGAATACCATCCTTATCACGCTTGATTTATCTTCATTTAAACGCGTATTGTTTCCTTTGCATTCGTTTTGACGCAGGATTCGTGACCATGTCGCATTCGCTTCGCCAGCAGGAAATTCTTGAAATCGCCCGTGTGCAGAGCCGCCTCACGGTGGAAGAACTGGTCGCGCATTTCGACGTCACCCCGCAAACCATTCGCAAGGACCTCAATGAGCTGTGCGAGGCGAACATTTTGTCGCGGGTTCACGGCGGCGCGGTTCTATCATCAGGCGTCGCCAACATGGGCTACGAGCAGCGCCGCGACATTGCGACGGACGAAAAGCGCTTAATAGGTGAATTATGTGCGGCGCAAATCCCCAACAACGCCTCATTGTTCATGAACATCGGCACCACCACGGAAGCCGTCGCCCGGGCCCTGATCCATCACCGCGATTTGCTGGTGATCACCAACAATCTCAACGTGGCGAATATTTTAATTCAAAACCCGTCTTGCGAAGTGATCATCGCGGGTGGCGTGCTGCGGCGGTCCGACGGCGGCGTGATCGGCGAAGTCACAGCCGATTTCATCAATCAATTTAAAGTCGATTATGCCGTGGTCGGCGCATCCGCCATCGATGAGGACGGCGCGTTGCTAGATTACGATTACCGCGAGGTGCGCGTGGCGCAGGCGATTCTCAAAAACGCCCGCTATACGTATCTGGTCGCCGATCAGATGAAACTGCAGCGCTCCGCCCCGGTGCGCATCGCGCACATTTCTCAAATCTCGACTTTTTTCACCGATGAAATGGTTTCAGACAAGCTTCGACAGGTTTGCGCGCGCCACGACGTGAATATTATCGACGCGTCCCACTCCTCTGATGTGCGGCCCGATTGAACGCAGGCCGCATTTCCTCAAATTAATCACATATTTATAAGAAGGTGATTCTTCGACCAATTGCAGTGACTTAATCGCCAATTAAGGGCCAGACAAACGAAATGGTTGCAGGAATGACGAAGTTTTATGTTGACGCGTGTATTAGCATTAGCTTAAATAAGCATTAGCTAATAAATATAGCGCCCGGCCATAAAGAGCCCCATAAAAACAATACTTCCCCAGAAAAAATTACGCACTTGGCGTCCCCACATTGGACCGCCAAGAGGGATCAATATTGCAAACATTGAGGATCACGTTATGAAAAGCATCAAAACCATCGCGTTCGCCGGCATCATCGGCATCGCAGCTCTGTCCGCCACGTCCGCCCAGGCTTTCTGGGGCTGGGACAACGGCAACGGCAACGGTTGGGGCAACGGCTACAACAACGGCAACGGCAACGGCAACGGAAGCGGTTACGGCAACGGCAACGGTAGCGCCGATGGCTCGTTCGGCTTCAACATGTCCGGCAACGGTCGCGGCAACGGCAACGGCAACGGCAATGGCAACCAGGGCTGGAATGGCAACAACAGCTATAACGGTTACAACGGCTATAATGGCTATAACAACAACGCGCCTTATGGCTACGCACCTTATGGTTATGGCCCGCAAGCTTACCGCGGCGCGCCGAACGGCCAGCAGGCTCAGCAGCCGACCGCTCCGGCGCAGGGTTTTGCACCGTACCCGCCTTACGGTCCTTACGGTCCGCAGGCTTATGGCGCACCGATGCAAGCTCCGGCAGCACCTGCCGCAGCTCAATAAGCTGACAACCCGCACCGGACTGCTCTTGCAGCCCGGTGCGGTCGTCGCTTAAATTTGCAATCTGCCTATGACGACCCGTATAAGCCGACGCCGACGTCGGCCTTTGTTGCTTTTAATTTTCAGACATTGACGAAGCACCGATGGAAAAACCCACCCTGACAGACATCAAAGGCGTTGGAAAAGCCGCCGCTGAACGTCTCATTGAGGCCGGATACGACCGCATTGACGACATCGCAGGCGCTGATCCGCTGAAACTCGGCGCGGTGCCGGGGTTCGAAGGCGAACGCGCCCAACACACCATTGACGCAGCCAAGATCTTGGCCGGTGACGAAGACGACATCGTGACACCCGCCATATCGCCAGCCAAAACGGAGGTTATCGACATGATGGACGACAAGACCGAAGACAAAGCCACCCCGACAGAAACCACAAAGGCCGAAACCGCCAAGGCAGAAGCGCCCAAAGCTGCGGCGCCGAAAGCGGCTGCACCCAAAGCGGCGACGCCCAAAGCAACGACGAAGGCTCCCGCAAAGAAAGCGCCGGCGAAAAAAGCCGCCGCGAAAAAAACCGCTGCGAAAAAGCCTGCCGCGAAAACCCCAGCGAAGGCTGAAGTCAAAGCCGCGCCCAAGGACACCGCGAAGGTGGACGCCCCGAAAGCTGCACCGAAAGCTGAAGCCAAACCCGCTGCTGCACCGGTCGCCAATCCGACGCCGGCGAACGCCAACACCCCAAGCATCTTTAAAGAACCCGGCTATATCGCCGCAGGCGTCATTTTGGTCTTGGCCGTTTACGGCTTCGCCCAACAGCCGAGCATCCAGGAATACCTGGGCTTCACGACCAGCAGCTCTTCATCCGCCACGACCTCGGCGATGACGACGGACACGTCTGCGTCCGTTGATGGCGAACAAGCTACGCCCGCCGTCGCCCCGACAACCGATGGCGCTTCCACGTCTGCCGCGCCCGCCACACAAAATGGCTTCATGCACCCCGGTATGGGTACAGGCATGGGTCCAGGCATGGGCCAAATGGGACAGGGTATGGGCCAAAACATGGGCCCTGGCATGTACCAAGGCATGAACCCTTACGCCAACATGCCCGCACACAACGCACCGTACGGCCACCCGCACTTTAACGGAAACCCGGCGATGAACGCACCTGTGTTGGGCTCGCAAGCCGGTCCCGCCACGGGTCCTGCCACGGGCTCAGCCAGCGGGGCAACCGACAGCGCCAACGCGACTGAAGACGGCGCCCAACCCGGCGTCTTCCATGGTGCGCCGCCGCCGTACGGCCCCTACAATCAATATGGCAACTCTTATGGCAACCAAGGTTACGGAAATGGTAACGGCTATGGCCAGGGGTATGGACAAGGTGGCGGCGACGCCGATTTCGGCATGAACTTCTCCGGTCGCGCCAACACCCAGACCTATGGCGCCGGCAACGGCTACAATGGCTGGAACGGCAACAACGCCTACAACAGCTATAACGGCTATGCGCCATATGGATACGGACCTTACGGCTACGCACCTTATGCGCGCCCGCCAGTTCCGATGCAGGCCCCAACGCAGCAGACGCCTGCGCAATAGCCCCTGCACTACACCTAAGTTTCACTGAAAAACGCACGCCTTCGTAAGGGCGTGCGTTTTTTGTTGCATTGGGGATTAAAAACGCCTTCCAAACGTTATCAGTGCAGACACCAAGTCAACATAACCACCTATAGTATTAATTTAAAATTTTATACAAAATAAAAATATATATATTTTCTTAACTGTGTTTTTCATCACACTAATAAATACTTTTTTATGGGATACATAAAATACGACGCACATTCTTGTATTTTTACTGCGGCGGAACCAATCCAGCTAAGGATATGCATGATGAAATATGCTCCTCGCAAATATTTATCTTCCGCTCTAAAAATTGCTACCGTGTTATGTGCTGTGAGCGGTCTTGCGGGCTGCATCGTCGCCATGCCCCCTGCGTTTCAGGCGGCGTCTTTTGCGCTTGACGGCCTCAGCTACGCCGCCACGGGTAAATCCGTCACCGATCACGCTTTATCGGCTATGGCCAACAGAGATTGCGCCATGGCGCGGGCGCTGAACGGTGAAAAAATTTGCACCACAAACGCCCTTATGGCGGAACTGAACGCCATCGATGGTCGCCTCAACACGCCCAACGCCGAAATCATCGCCAAGTCCATAACACCGGCTCAAGATGACGCTGCATTCCAACGCGCCAGCCTTCAAATGACCAACAATGGCGATCAAGACGCGGACGAAGTGCTCGACGACGATCAAATCGACAGCATCGACATGCAGGTCGCGCAAGGGCCGATGCTCTAAGCGATCGGTTTGTCTTTTCTCAATCCGCCGAGGCGCGCCAGAGCGACGCCTAACAAAACCACCAACGCCCCCACCCCTTGCAGCGGTCCCAGCGCCTCGCCGAACAGCACCCATGCCGCCAAGGCCGCGACCACCGGCTGAAACAACAGACTCACAGAAGAAAAAGCCACCGGCAGATGCGCTAAGGCGTAAGCGATCAGGCCTTGGCCGAACACTTGGGCAGTCAACGCCAAGCCAATCAGAACCCACCATCCATACGCCGATTGAGGCAGCCACGACTCGCCTGACAGCCACGTCAACGGCAACAGGAACAGTGCGCAGAACAAGGTGCTCCAAAACATGATCACCCGGGTCGCCAAACGCGCGCGCAAGCGTCCCACCGCCAAGATGTAGCTTGCGTAAAACACCGCCGTCGCCACCCCCAAAAGATCGCCGATAAAGCTTTGGCGCGACAGCTGCAAACTGTCGCCCATCAACGTCACCGCGCCCAAAATCGCCAGCGCCATACCGCCTAGAAATAAACCCGTGAAGCGGTTCTTGAACAACACATAGCCAAACAAGGTGACGAATATTGGCGCCAAGTTGGCCAGCAATGTTGCATTGGCCACGGTGGTGTAGTGGATGGAAAAGTGCCACAGCGCCATGTCGCCGGCGAAAAAGAACCCCGCCAAGGCCAAGCGCAGGTATTCACGACGTTCCAGTTTGGGCTCGTCATCGCCCCCGCCACCCCAGCGCAGCCACAATCCCAACGCGGGCACAGCCAGAACCATACGGTAAAAGGCCGTCGCCACAGGGCCGACTTCGGACACCCGCACAAAGATCGGCGCGAACGCAATCGCCGCTGCGCCGACAATCAACACCACAAACGCAAGACGCTCGACACGTTCTTGGTCTTTTAATATTTTTTCTGCCGCCAAGTGTTTTTCCCCTGTGCCCACGCGGGCGCGAAGCCTCTATACTGAAGATATGAACACTACAGCTTTAACTTTCCCACAAGAATGTGCGTTGCCCTTGCTGTCTGAGGGCGAACCGGGTCCGTTTGAGATTTACAATCCGGGTGGCCGCGCCCCCTTGGTCATCGTCAGCGATCACGCCAGCCGCCGCGTGCCGCGGGCGTTGGATGATTTGGGTCTGAGTGCGGAACAGTTTGAAAAGCACATCGCCTATGACATCGGCGCCGACATGATCACGCGACGCCTCGCCGATCGCCTGGATGCGCGCGCGGTGTTGGGGACTTATTCGCGCCTGGTCATCGACCTCAACCGCCAACCGGGCGACCCCGGCTGCATTCCCGAAATCAGCGATGGGGTTGAGGTTCCGGCAAACAAGGGCCTGAGCGAAGAGCAGACGTTGTGCCGCATCGAAACCCTGCACACGCCGTATCATGAAGCCATCAACCGTGAAATCGCATCGGTGTGGCGGCGGGACGACAAGCCGCCAGCGGTGTTTTCCATTCACAGCTTCACCCCCACGATGGGCGGCCTAGACCGCATCTGGGACATTGGCGTGTTGTGGAATCGCGATCCGCGCTTGGCGGTCCCGCTGATCGAGCAGCTCAGCCACTGGGACGGCCTACGCGTTGGCGATAACGAGCCCTATTCGGCGCGCGACATCGCCTACACCATCAACATGCACGGGGCGGCGGGCGGTCTGGCGAACGGCGCCATCGAAGTCCGCCAAGACCATTGCGCCACCCCCGAAGAAGCCAGCCACTGGGCCGATATCTTGGCTGATGCACTGCGCCATATCCTCGCCCAGCCGGGCTTGCATGAGGTCAAAACTTTCTAACGTACCCGCCAAGTTTCATTGACTAACAAACAATCCCGTCGTCAAATATTGTCCAGGGAGGGTTTTATGACGGTCAGCACACCCAGCTTCACCATCGGCGTCGAAGAAGAATACCTACTCGTCGACCGCGAAACCCGCGCCCTGGCCAGCGAACCGCCGCCCGGCGTGTTGGAAGCGATTGAGCACCGCATCAAGGATCTGGTGCGGCCCGAGTTTCTCAAAGCGCAGATTGAGATCGGCACCACGGTTTGCGCCACCGTCGGCGAAGCTCACCAACAGCTGGCCCACTTGCGCACAACCGTGGCCGAGGTCGCCAGTGATTTCGGCCTCGCCCCCATCGCCGCCTCAACCCATCCGTTTTCCGAATGGACCCACCAAGTCCACACCGACAAGCAGCGCTATAACGAGCTCGCCGACGCTATGCAGGGGGTCGCTCGGCGGTTGTTGATCTGCGGCATGCACGTGCACGTCGGCATCGACGATGACGAGCTGCGCATCGATCTGTTAAACCAAGCCAGTTATTTCCTGCCGCACCTGTTGGCGCTGTCGACCTCGTCGCCATTTTGGCGCGGCGACAACACCGGGTTGAAGTCTTATCGTCTCAGCGTGTTCGATGAGTTGCCGCGCACCGGACTACCCGCGCATTTCGACACCTTCACCGAATATCGCCGCCATGTGGAAATTTTGGTCAAAGTCGGCGTGATCCCCGACGCGTCGATGCTGTGGTGGGATCTCAGGCCTTCGGAAAAGTTCCCAACCCTGGAAATGCGCATCACCGATGTGTGCACGCGGCTCAAAGACGCCGCCGCCATCGCGGCGCTGTTTCAATGCATCATGCGCATGCTGTACCGCCTCAGACGCAGCAATCAGCGCTGGCGCAATTACGCCAACATGCTGATCAACGAAAACCGCTGGCGTGCGCAACGCTATGGCGTCGACGAAGGCATGATCGATTTCGGTCGTTGCGCCATGGTGCCGTTCGCAGAGCTGATCGCAGAACTGCTGGACATACTGGCCGAAGACGCCGACGCGCTGGGCTGCAGGACTGAGCTCGCCCACGTGCAAACCATCTTGGAAACCAAAACCAGCGCGCACGAGCAATGCGCGGTGTATGAGGCCGCCAAAGGCGTCGGCGCGACGGACGAAGAGGCGCTCAAATCCGTGGTCGATTGGCTGATTACCACCACGGTCGAAGACCTTTAAGCTGGGCGCTGCTGAGCATTAAAGTTATCCCCCGTTTTTCCACATAGACGGCGCGAAACTGCGCGGTTAAGGTCCAGCCAACGCAACCTGATATAAAGAAGGATTTCACCATGACCGACGTCGGTGGCATCGCGGGCGACCGCCTTCGTTCTTTCGTGGAACGGATCGAGCGCCTGGAAGAAGAAAAAGCAGCCCTGGCCGCGGACATCCGCGAAGTCTATTCCGAAGCCAAAGGCACCGGTTTCGACGTGAAAATCCTCCGCCAGATCGTGCGTCTGCGCAAAATGGACGTATCCGAACGCCAAGAGCTCGAAGACTTGCTCGACGTCTACAAGCGCGCGCTGGGCATGTAATTCCACCCGCCAATTTGCTATACTCCCGTAAAGACAATGGGAGGATATCATGAGCACATCGGCAAACGTCGCTGTCGTGTTATCGGGCTGCGGCGTCTTCGACGGCGCCGAAATCCACGAAAGCGTATTCACGCTTTACGCACTGGACAAGCGCGGCGCGCGCTATCAGTGCTTCGCCCCCGACATCGATCAAGCCCACGTCATCAATCACCTCAGCGGTGAAGTGGCTGAGGGTGAGACGCGCAACGTTTTGATCGAAAGTGCGCGCATCGCACGCGGCCAGGTCAAGCCGCTCTCCGAATTTGACGCGAAAGACTTCGACGCCCTCGCCTTCCCCGGCGGCTTCGGCGCAGCCAAAAACTTGTCCACCTTCGCCTTTAACGGGGCCGACTGCACGGTCGATCCAGACGTCGAACGCGCGCTCAAAGACATGGTCGCGGCGAACAAACCCATCGTGGCGCTGTGCATCACCCCCGCACTGGTCGCCAAAGTCCTAAATGGCGCCGACGTCACCATCGGCCAAGACGAGGGCACGGCCAGCGCCATCGAAGCCATGGGCGCCCACCACATCCCGACGGGTCATGTGGGCGTGGTGATCGACCCCAATTACAAACTGGTCACAGCGCCCTGCTACATGCTCGACAGCACCATCAGCCAAATCGCCGACGGCGCCGATGCGGCGATTGAGGCGTTGTTTGCGATTATGCAGGATGGGGGGACGGTGGGCTGAAAGATGCGATCAGCCCTTCGCGCTCAATACAGATACTCGATCTCATCATTGACGAAGGTATAGCGCGGTTGCTTGTACCAACCGTAGAGCAATGAGTTGCGCGGCTCCTTATGGACCTTTGAATCGTATACCTTCAACTCGCCGGTCTTGTCGTTCATCCAAAAATCAAGATCGTAAAGTTTATCCGGTTCGCCCACCACGTGAAAATCGGTACAGGCAAAATAGATGTCGGTACCGATCTGTCTCACCGGGTCATGGATCTGGACGAATTTCACCGTCAGCATTTCCCCAGTTTTATCGTCGCGCATGTGAAAGACCCCATCGGCGTCGGCGGTCGCTTGGATATGCTTTTGCATCGTCGCTTTGATGTCTTGAACATAATACTGGCGTTTGGGCGCAGGCTCTTCGGGGCGCTGGGCCTCGCCTGCGAAAGCGGGGGCACTTATCGCGATGGTCAAAAGCGGCAGGTATAGAATTTTTTTCATTGTGAGTCCTCCACACGATTGATCATTTCATACCGAATTATCACCGGCGGATTACTCAGGCAAGCCGGTATTTCGACGCATGAAAGGCTCCGCGAACCACGCCCGATACGAAAGCGTCAGATCCCGCGCCTCGGGCAGCCCGATGGCGTCCGCCGCCAGTTGCTCGTCAGGGCCCAGCGGAACCTGATTATAGCTTCGAAACAGCGGGTCCCAAAAACTGAAGATGGTTGAAAAATTGGCATGGCCATAGGCCCGATCCACCGCGTGATGAGACGTATGGAAACGGGGTGTGACGATGATGCGCGAAAGTACGCGCTCAACGGAATCGGGTAGATCGATATTGCTGTGGTGAAATTGGGCGCACAGGCTGATCATCCCTTCAAACACGAACCAAGCGATCGCCGTCGGCCCCCAGATCACCACCCACGACGCCTTGGCGATAAAAGACAAAATAAGTTCGCCGGGGTGAAAGCGCAAAGCGGTTGAGATATCCATCTCGTTATCGGCGTGGTGGGCCTTGTGAAACCGCCAAAGAAAAGGAATCTGATGATTTGCGCGGTGCCAAAAATAGTCGAACAGATCGATCACGATCAGCGACAAGGCGATCTCCAACCAGCCGTTGAGACCCAGCCAACGCGAGATCCCCCAGCCCTGTTCCTCCACATACACAATCCAAAACAAAAAGGGGACGTAGATCAGGATGCGCACCAGAACGGTATTAAACGCCGCGACCGAGGCGTGAAAGAACAAACGCTTGATGCGGCTGCGCTGCCAGCGTCGAGCCGGTAAAATCGTTTCAATGAAAAGAAAAAACAACAATCCGCCCAGAAAAATCACCAAGCGCCCACTGTCGAGGTCCAGTTCCATACCTTAAGCCCATATACCCGAGATGATAGCCAAATCCAGCGTCAACCATAAGCGAATTGACCGCACCGGCCAAGCCATAGGCGCCCTGCTAAATGCTCGAAATCACCATCAGCCAATGCGCAGATGTGGCGATTGTGGAGGATGGCGGGACGATACGCTAAAGCACCTCACACAAGAGCATCGGCGTATACCAGGGACGCATACCGGGGACATGACCGATTTCCCGCTTGGGAACATCGGATCGTGTCACCGCTATGCGTCCTGTCTTTATAGCTACCGTGGTTTCAGTCGTGGATGGCCGGGTCAAGTTCGGCCATGACGGACTTGGGGGCAGTGCAGGTATCCCCTTCCAATCAAAAAACCCGGCGCGGAACCTGAAAGTTCCACGCCGGGCGTATCCAATTGGGGTCTTGGTCTTGAGCGTTAGCCGCGTGCGATCGCCAATTCGCGCATCACGCTGGCTTCGGTTTGGGCTTGTTCGATGCACATGTGCATGACGTCGCCTTGGCTGACCACGCCGTGCAGTTTTCCGTCCTTGACCACCGGCAGGTGGCGGAAGCGCCGCGTGTGCATGATGTTTTGCACGTCTTTGACTTTGTCTTCCAAAGTGCAGGTGGCGACGTCGGTGGTCATCAAGTCCTTGACCAGCAGGTCGATGCACGACACGCCGCTTTTGTAGAGGCCCCTGACGATGTCGCGTTCAGACAAAATCCCGATCACTTCTTCATTGGCGTTCTTCACCGGCAAGGCGCCGATCTTGTTCACGGCAAGGATTGCCGAGGCCGTTTGCACGGTGTCTTCGGGGCGCAGAGAAATCACTTCGTTGCCTTTGCGTTGAAGGATCATGTCTACTTTCATGGTTGGTACCTCTTCCCAGGTTATTGTTTTTCCCTGGGCACCATAATAGGGCTTTATTTCAGTTTTTCCATATATATTGAAACATTCATATACCGCACTGCACAATGGCCTAACAAATGGAAAAAGGGCGGGGCCTGCGCGTCCATTTGACGCGTCGGCCCCGCCCCCATTTTGGGCGAAAACACCAATAAAATTATAACCTTAGCCGACCGCCCCGCTCATGTGCGCGACGGCGGTCGAGATCCGCCGGGTGAGGTCGTAGAGCTGTTCGAGCGGGTCGAACAAGTCGCGATGCTCCTTCTCGTAGCCGTGTTCGGCATCGGTTCGATAGGTGGATTCTTCACCAAACGACTTGGCGTCGGTGGGCGCGCCGGACACCGGGAACGCGCGGCGCAGAACGCTCAAAGCGTGCTCCACATCCAAGTTGAGCATCTCGTTGATGAGGTCATCGGACGAGGTGTCGTGACGGTCCGAATACTTCGGCAAGCGCGCCACGATCAGAAACATTTCATGGATCAACGCAATGCGCACCGCGTGCAGCAGCAACAGGTCCGGATAACAATCATCGACCAGTTCGGGCAGCATCTGATCCGCGCCGACGGCCTTCAAGCCTTGGTCGAGATAGAGCGTATCGTTCAAGAAGATGCGGTAAACCCGGTTGACCTTTTCGTGACGGTTGGAGTGACGCAGCATACCGGCCAAAGTCTGCATTTGTTCGGCGCGTTTTTCGTTTGGCTCAATCGCCGCGCGGCGCAGCCAGATGGCCGGATCATACAACGACACGTAACCGTGCAGCGCATCCAAGTTCGACAAGTGACGCGCATAGGCGACCATGGCGGTAAAGCGACGGCAGCGATCCGAAAGCTGAAAGACCTCGACAAAGCGGTCGCGATCTTTGGACATGGCCTTGCCGTGACCGCTGATGGTGTTGGAGAAATAGCCCAGCTGCTGCAAGATCGCATTGTGCGGAATGGCGCGCACTTGGCTGGGGTGCTCCAAATCCACCTGCGCGCCGCCTTCATGCTGACGCTTCACTTTGCGCGACCCGGTGGGGTACAGCAAGTTGGTGCCGAACAGGTTCAAGGTCGCGGCGTAATTGGGATTTTCCATCAGCCGTTCGTTGAAGCCCTTCACGGTCATGAAGTAATCCAGCGAATAATCGGTGTCTTCGTAAAACACGTCCGCCGAGCCGCCGGTGGACGAATCGCCCAGCGCATGTTCGACCAGGCGACACACGGTGGCGAACGCCAGATCGGGGTGCGAGAAATAGACGTAACCGTCGCCGCCCTGGAAACTGACTTCTTGTTTGACGTGAATGCCCGCCGCCTGAAACCGCGCCCGCGCATATGGCGGATAGGTGTAATCAAGACGATCGGCGAAGCTCAGCGGATGCGCGCCACGGCCAATGGACTCGCCGTGGGTGTCGAAAATCAACAGGTCGACATCCTTGACCCCGCTTTGCTTGATTCGCTTGGCCAGCTTGATGCGGATGCGTTCGATCGCCAATGACGCCGGAACCTGACCGATGTAGCGCCCGGCGTCGGAAAAGCCGGTCTGCATGCAGATGCGCCCGCGGCCTTCGACGTATTTAACGTAGGTCGGGTTTTTCAGCAATTCGGTGATGATCTCGTGGCCTTGATCCAGCGCCATGCCGGTCTCAAACAACGGCGAGATGTCGATCTTGTCGGCGACGCCGAACAACTTGGCGAAGTACAACGCGGTGAGCACCGTAAACGGCGTGTTGCATTCGGCGATGAGGAAGCGCACCGGCTCGTTGTTATCAACGTACTTCAAGAACTTGGACACCAACATAAACATGCGTTTGGCGGTGGCGCGTTCGTTCATGATGGTGCCGAAATTGACCGCCACAGGCTTGACCCGTTCCAACAGCGTCGCGATCTCGACCAGATAGCGCCGCCGGTTGGCGGGATCTTCGGGCGACGTGGTGATGTCGATGTCGTGACGGATGGCGTTGGTCAACTGGGTGGCGTTGATGCGCATGTGGGTGTGCGCGAACGCCAGACCGAAATTCGCCATCTCGGCGCGCAGAACAGCCAGTTCGGCGGTTTTGTCCGCGCCGCCAGAAATGGTGTCATTGGCGTCGATGGCCTGGGTCAAGATGTCGGTGACGCCCGCCACGCTGACCAAACGGTTTTCCAGACCTTCGGCCAAGCTGCGGCTGAACGCGCCCACTTCGTCGGCGTCGTCGGGATCGAGTGTGAGACGTTCAAGGTCGGACATAAGCTCACCCAGCGCATTTTGCAGCATGGTTTGGGCTTGGGCGACTTCAGCCCCGCCGATGGCGTCCAAGCTCGCCAGATAATCTTGCAGCGCCAAGCGTTCCACGGCCATGCGCATCGACAAGGTGTCCGACCAGCGAATGTCGGCGCGGCCGTCGAGGTCATAGCCGACCCAGCTCGCCACCGTCAAAAGGCGCGGGGTCAGGGTCTGCCACTGATCAGGATACAGGTCGCGCGCCACCGCGAACACCACCGCGTAAACGCGGCGCAGGGCTTTGTGGATGTTGCCGATGGCCATCAGAGCGAACTGCTGCTCGTCATCCAGGCCGATTTGCGCGGGCGTGCCGTGCGGGCGTTCAGCGATGGTTTTGACCAAGGCGTCGAGGTCGCTTTTGCTCAACGGCGTGCCGTCTTGATTGCGCTGCGCAGCCAATGTGGCCTGAACGGTGGTCAGTTCTTGGGACACCGTAAAGGTCGGGTGCGCGGTGATGACGATACCGAACACTTCACGTTCGACCCGTTCTTTGAAGGTTTCAAACGCAACGGTTTGGCCATCATCTTTGGCCAAGTTGGTGAACAAATAGCGCAAATTGTCTTCGTTGCGCGCGACATCGATCTCGCCGACGTAAGAGCGCAAACGTTCTGAACGGTATTTGAACGATTTGATGGTCAGCAGACGCACCAGATCCGACAGGTCGCCAACCGAAACGTCACCCTGCTGGGCCAGACACGACACGTGTAGCGCCATGCGCCGGGTCGGCGATTGCAGGTGGTTTTCGCGGGCTTCGCGTTGAAACTGAACCAGCTTATCGGCCAATTCGTCGCGCAAGGCGCACGCGCCGGGGAGAATTTTCTTTTCCGCGCCGCTAAAGGCGTCAGGCGTCACAGCATCGGGGACAGTACGCACCATGGTGTCTCTCAATTCAGCTATAGCAGGCCGAACGTATCGGCTATGGAGGGGAGGCCATGAATGTCGTATCCGCGCTTTGTAATATACCCACGCTCATTTGTAAATTTATGACGTGAATAACCGACAATTTAGCGGGCGAAATGCGCCACCACCTCGATATGGGGGCTATAGGTGAACTGATCGATGGGCTGCACCGACAGCAATCTGTAGCCGCCATCCGCCAAAGTCCGCGCATCGCGGGCGAACGTCGCCGGATTGCACGACACCCCGACCACGCGCGGCACATGGGAATCGGCCAAATAGCGCACTTGATCCGCGGCGCCCGCGCGCGGGGGGTCGAATACCACGGCGTCGAATTTCGCCAATTCCCGCTCATCCAAGGGCTGGCGGCTGAGATCGCGCACGCTGGCCACCACCCGACCGCCAAGACCGGCGCGCCCGGCAGCGCGTTCCAAGGCTCGCACCGGGGCTTCGACCGCATCGACGGCGGTAACGATGGACTGTTGCGCCAATGGAATGGAGAAGCTGCCCAGGCCGCAAAACAGATCGGCCACGCGCCCGGCATCCTCGCCGACTCCAGCCAAGACCGCGTCGCGGATCGCATGTTCACCTTCGACGCTGGCTTGCAAGAACGTCCCCGATGGCAATTCCACCGGCACCCCGGACAGATACACCAACGGGGCGGCTTGTTGGGCGATGGGCTCAGCCGCAAGACCTTCTTGTTTCCACCCGACCCGGGCCGTTGACGCGCTTTGCACAAACGTGGCCAAGGCTTCGCGCGCCGCCAAATCCGGCGCTGCGTCACCTTCGATGAGCACGTCGGCGCCGTTTTCGCACGCGGTGACGTGAATGCGCGCCCGCGCGCCATCATCGAGAATGCCGTTTAGGGCATCCCCCAACGGCGCGATCAATTCATTGAGCTCATCGCAGAGCAACGGACAGCGGTCAATCGCAACGATGTCGTGACTGGACCGCGCGTTGAAGCCCAACGTGACAAGCTTGCCGCGCTTCAGCGCCGTAAACGTGACCCGGCGGCGCGCCCCTTCGCCGATCAAAATGGGCTCCAGCACCGGCGGTGCGTCGAAGCCGCGCTGACGCAGCGCCCGAACCACGCGTTCGCGCTTCCATGTCGCATATGCTTGGGTGCTCAGATGTTGCAGGGCGCAGCCGCCGCACCGCGCATAATGGCCGCAGCTGGGCTCCATGCGCTCCGCACTGGGCGCCAAAACCTCCAACACGTTGGCCACCAAGCCATCGCCGCGCTTGGAAACCGTTTCGACCCTCACCCGCTCACCCGGCAATGCGCCCGCGATGAACAGAGTTTGGGGGCGGCCCAAGATTTCTGCGCTGGCCACGCCGTCGCCGTGCGCGCCCAGCTTATCGATAGTGACTTCAAGGGTTTGCTGGGGCGCTTGCGCCTCGGGACGTTTTCGACGGCCCCGGCCTTGGCCCTTTGACGCACCGCGCCCGCGCCGACCTTGTTTGGGTGGGCGGGTCATTGTTTTTGGATATCCGCGACGAAATCTTCAAAGACTTTGTTGACCGCCTTTTCAATTGCCGAAACGTCGGTTCTCACACCATCGGCGCCGGACGGAACCTCGGCGCGGTATTCACCCAACACCAAAAGTTCGCCATCGCTTTCGCGGCGCAAGCTCAATTCGAACTCAGCCACGCCGATGGCGTTTTCGCCTTGCACCGTTTCCAAGCGCATCAAACGCCCCCTGACGGTGTAGTCCGGGCGCACGCGCATTTCCGGCGTAACCACACGTTCAACAATCCCGGTCGAGCGCATGTATGAGACAAGGGCGTTTTGCAACAGAATCGGCGGCGCTTCGATCCAAAAGTGATAGTGGTATTCGCTAACCGCGCTGGAACCGGGTTCGGAAAACAGCAAAGGTCGATTGGCGAGCGAGCCGGCCGCGACGAAACGGTCCACTTCCACCACGCCTTTCAGCTTGGGCGCGGGGCTCACGGGCGCGTCGGCGCGTGGGCTCAAACGGTAGAACGCGTCTTCCGGCGCCGGCGGCGGCGCCGCACAGGCGCTGAGCAGCGCCACGGCGACCCCTGTGAACAGCAGGGCGGAAAACTTGCTTTTGATGATCTGCTTCATGATGTGCCTACCCTACTTGTTGCCTTTTTCCTGGGGCGCAGTGCCAGATAGCAATAGCCCCGGATTTTGGCGAATTTCACGCGAAAACTCATACATGTTGCGCGCCGTGCCTTCAACGTTTTGGTTCACGGAATCGATGTGACGCGCCAAGGAATCGGTGACGTGTTTCAAGTCTTCGATGGACTTGCGCACCTCATCGCGATTTTCGCCAACCACAGCGTTGGAGTTCACCATCAACAGGTCCGCCGTAACGAGCAACTTATCCAGCTTACCCCGCGTGGCCGCCAAATCTTTCGACAAATCAGCGAAGTTGGCGGTCGAATCGTCAACGTTTTTCGCGATCCGCGGCAAGCGGTCGTTCAAATCCACAACCAAGCCCGACAGATCGTCGGCCACCGCGGCGAATTGCTTGATCATGCGCTGGCCGTCTTCATCCAGAAGATCGCCGACCGTTTCCACCGTGATGGCGAAATTGCCCACCGCGGTGTTCATGGTCGCCAACAGCGGGCGCAAGTCATTTTCCGCCAAGTTGGAAATATCGCCCGCGACGCCCGACATAACCTTAAACAGATCGGAAGCTTCTTGCGCATTGACCTGGGCGCCCGGTTTGTGCGCGATGGGGCTAACGCCCGCGTCGATGTTGATGGTGATCGCCGACAACAAACCCGATGCGCCGATGCGCGCCATGCTGTCGTCTGGGATTTGCCAGCCTTCGGAAACTTCAAAATCGACCCGAAACAGCATCGCGCCGCCGTCCGCGACTGGCGTGACGCTTTCGACTTGGCCGATGGGATAGCCCTCATACAACACTTGGGTGCCGAACTTCACGCCAGTGATGTTCTTGTAGACGGCGTGATAGCCGTCCGTCGCCCCGGTGCGACCACTGAGCATGGCGATCGCAATCACCATCCCGATCAAAGCGACGGTGACGAATGCGCCGACCGCTACGTAATTAATTTTCGCCGTGTTCATCTTGGCATTCCCTCAGCTTCCTCTTTGTCGCCGGTCAGACGGCGCAGGTATTCATCGGCGTCAATTTCCGCTTCTTCCGAGCGGCGATTGAGCAAATTTTGAATGCGTTCACTGGGATGATTGCGCAGCTCTTCGACCGTGCCGACGAACAGGATGTTACCCTGGTCCAACACGGTGATGCGGTCGGCAATCTTGAACGCGCTTTCCAGTTCGTGGGTGACGACGCAGATGGTCATGCCCATGGCGTCGCGCAGACGCAAAATCAAATCATCCAATTGCGATGACACCACCGGGTCGAGACCGGCGCTGGGCTCATCGAAAAACAAAATCCGCGGGTCCATGATCACCGCGCGCGCCACCGCCGCGCGTTTGATCATGCCGCCCGAAAGTTCCGACGGCATCAAATCTTCAAAGCCCGCCAGATCGACGACTTCAAGCTTCATCCTCGCCATGATTTCCATGGTCAAGCGGTCGAGCTTGGTATGCTCGTACAGTGGCAGCATGATGTTTTCGCCGACTGTCATGGAACTGAACAACGCGCCCCCCTGAAAGGCCACGCCGAGCTTTTTGCGCAGCTCAAACAACTTTTTCTGCGGCAGCTTCCACACATCCTCACCGAGGATTTTGATGGTGCCCGATGTCGGGCGCTGCAACGCCATCAGATGACGCAAGAACGTGGACTTGCCCGAACCGGACCCGCCCATAATGATCATGATTTCGCCTTCGACGATGTCCACGTTGACGCCGTTGAGGATTTGTCGCGTGCCGTAATGGGTGACCAGGTCGCGAACCTCGATCACGGTTTTGGGCGCGGTTTCAGGGATGTTTTTACTGTCGCTCATCCGATCCCCTAAAACGTCGCCACGAGGGCGAACAACATGTCTGTGATCACGATGGCGGAAATGCATTGCACCACCGACCGCGTGGTGGCTTTGCCCACGCCTTCGGCGCCGCCCTTGACCAAGAAGCCATTGAGCACCCCGATCAACGCGATGAGGATACCGAAAATCGCCGCTTTGCCGATGCCATGCATCAAATCGTCGACCGACAAAACATCAATGGTTTGGTCGAAAAAGGCCGCCAACGACATGCCCAACGCGGCGTTGACGTACAGCGCCGCCGCATACAAGCCCAGCACCATAGACATAAAGGTCAACACCGGCACCATGACCAGCGAAGCCAACAGCGACGGCACCACCAAAAAACGCACCGGATTGATGCCCATGACTTCCAGGGCGTCGAGCTCTTGATTGATTTTCATCGTGCCGAGCCGCGCCGACAGGGCCGAACCTGAACGCCCCGCCACCAAAATTCCGGTGATCAGGGGGGCGAATTCACGCACCATGGAAAACGCTACGCCGAACACGACGTGGCCTTCGGCGCCAAAAATTTTCAAACTGTAGATGCCTTGGATCGCCAACATCGCGCCGATCGCTGCGGCCATGATGCCGATGATGCCGATGGCGCGCACGCCGATTTCCATCATTTCGGCAAAAATTGCGCCGAGCCGCACCGGCTGGTTCATACGCGGTCCGACCACCAGCCAATACAAGCTTTCGACCACCAAAACGCCATGACGGCCCATTTCTTCCAGCGCGGCGACGGACGAGCTCCCGACCCGGTCGAAGAACCGTGCGGCAACGTTTTGGTTAGAACCTTTGGCCATGCGGTATTTTGCCCCCCCCTATACGCATCTCGAGCACATCTCGAGCTCATCTTTGGCACATTCCGGGCGCCCCATCCCAGAATATACCCGTATGCTCGCGATTAAGCCATGGCGGCGACGGCGTCATCCAAGGTGTCATAAATCACAAACACTTGATCCAGGCGCGCAAGCTTCAACACCCGCATCGGCGTGTCGCTGACTTGCGCCAACGCGAAACCCAGAGATTTCGATTTTGCGGTCTGAAACGCTTCGACCAATGAAGCCACGCCAGAGCTGTCGATATACGCGACGCCGGACAGGTCCACGATCACGCCCTTGCCGCCTGAAATGCAGCCCAACAAGGCGTCGCGCACTTTGGGCGAGGTGCTGAGATCCACTTCCCCCGAAATGGCGACCACATTCAGGCCGCCTTGTTCCGTAATGTCGATATCCATATTTATGTTCCCTCAAGCCTTATATGACTTTTTTCATCCTCAACAAATTGCCCTGTCCATCCGGTGCGGACAAGTGTTCAACATCATCCATCACTTCACGGATAAAATGTACGCCAAGACCGCCCGGACGCACATCATCCAAATTGCGGGGTACGATTTTCGCCACGTCTACGGGCGGGGCATGATCGCGAAGTAAAACCACGTAGCTTTCGCCTTCGCGGCGGATGTCGATCACCATATCGCCATCCGCCACGCCTGCGTAAGCATGGCGCACTACGTTTTGGCAGGCCTCATCGACCGCCAGCATCAAATCTTGGCATTGTTCTTGGGAAAAACCGCACGCCGCTGCGGTATCGCCAACCGCGCGACGCACCAGCTTCAAACTGCTGGCGCGCGCCGGAAGCGTGAGCGCGCATAACGAGCCGTCATGGGACTGAACAGCGCCCTCATCCATCGACGCGCCTTCTATTTGTTTTTTCATCGTGTCGTTCATGATCACATCGTCGTCATGACTTTGGCGATTTTGCAAGGGCTTGGCGTCATCGATCACCAAAACCGTGATGTCATCGCGAAGCACTTGACCACTGTCGCTCAACCGGTTCGCCACCGCGTCAATGCGCGCTTGGGCGGTCAAGCCGTCGGACACGCCGGTGCGGATCATGTCCATAAAACCATCCGAACCGAGCTCTACGCCCGGCGCGACGTAGCCTTCGGTGGCGCCGTCGGTGAATATATAAAGAGAGCCGCCGTTGAGGTGTAAAACCTCTTCGGGCACCGCGCCGCCGCCCGTGAGCTCCGGCGGAATTCCCACCGGTGGGGCTGTCGCCTCCAACGTTTTGAACTGATCGTCGGTTGAATGGTGCAGCGGCGGCTCGTGCCCGGCGTTGGCCAACACCACGCGCCCCGACGCCGGATCGTAAATGCCTGCAACCATCGTCACGAACATGCCGCGCATCGAGGTCTCACACACCTCGGCGTTGATGCGCTGAAGCAGCCGTCCCGGGCGCATATCTTCCTTGCCCAAGCAGCGAAACAGACTTGCGGTCTTGGCCATCAGCAACGCCGCGTTCATGCCCTTGCCCGAAACATCGGCAAGGGTGAAGGCGATGCGCCCGTCGTACATTATAAAGAAGTCAAAGAAATCACCGGACACCACCCTGGCTGGGCGGTTCACCCCGCGCACTGGAAAATCGTCGTCTTCACCAGGTGGCGGCAACAGACCACGCTGAATTTCTGCGGCCAACTCCAATTCACGACGCATCACTTCTTTTTCCGCCAGCTCGCCAGCCATGCGCGCGTTGGAGATGGCCAACGCCGCAGACGCCGCCAGGGCTTCCAGCAATGTCAGATCATCATTGGCGAACAGCCCATCGCCACCGGTTTTGTTGACCACTTCGATCGCGCCGATGCGTTCGTCCTTAACGGATAACGGCGCGCACAAGATCGAGCGGGTGGTGAAACCGCTTTGCGCATCCATGGAGGTGTCGAAATTCGGGTCGTTCTGCGCATCACGCACCATTTCGGAGCTGTTGGTCGTGACCGAACGTCCAACGATGCCCTTGTCGGCGGGGACCGTCAGCCCCTTGATGTCGACGGGACCCACGCTGGCGTGACAAATCAGATGCGGCTCAGTCTCACCTTCTTCGAGCACGAACAACGCGCCGCCTTCAGCCTCCATCAGCTCGGCAATGCGCGCCAACGCATGCCCCATGGTCACTTCAATATCCTGGGTTGCAGCGAAATGCCGCCCAATTTCGACCAATAGTTCCAGCTGATTGTTCACGTATTCTCCCCCATTTCCCACTTTATATTAGGGACTCGCGCTCATCTGTGCAGCGTTTTTTGTGTGTAAAGTTCCCCCACCCCCAAACAAATACGTCATATGGCGTATTTTTCCTTCCCCGCGAGAAGCTTCAACAGAACTCACTTATGTAGCGCGGGTATCATAGCCTCGTTCACCCTCGCCCTTCGCCAAAAGACTGAAAATGCAGATATTTATTGTGCAGTGCAAAAGGACATTCAATTGACACTGGTCAATTCACATATTACGAAGTTCGTACAATTCCCCAACCAACACCTGGGGGCTTATTCGTTTATTACCTTTTTCACACGTCGTCCTGTGTGAAAAAGAAAGATTTGCAACACCTACGTCCGACTTTGGGGAGGGACTATGACTTCTGATGCAGATACCGCCCATGTGCATGAGCACCATTGGGAATGGAGCTGGGCGCCGCTTTTGGTGGTAGCCGGCACGTTTTTCCTGCTTCCGATCGCATTCGGGTTTTACTTCGCGTATGACAACCTGATGATGACGGCGGTTTTCGCTGGCCTGGGCACCGTTATGTTGCTTGCTGGCGTTTCCATGTGGGTCAACGAAGGCTTGACGCAAACGCCGCTTTTGGCCGGCGTGGCCAATATCGGCCTGCCGATCTTCATCCTTTCGGAAATTTTCATCTTCCTGTCGCTGTTTTCCAGCTACTGGATGATGCGTCTGGGCGTTGAATCCTGGCCGCCGGAAGGCACGCCTGAAGGCGGTTTGTCCAAGATGATCCCGCTGGTCATGACTGTGATCCTGGTGTCGTCCTCCGTGACGTGCCATGTCGCCGAAGAAAAGTTGGATCACGGCGATCTGTCCGGCTTCAACAAGTGGTGGGTTTACACCATCGTCTTGGGTACGGTTTTCTTGGGTTTCACGATTTATGAGTGGAATCACCTGATTCAGGCTGAAAACTTCATCCCGTCCACCAACGCCTATTCATCCGCGTTTTACACCATCACCGGCTTCCACGCCTCGCACGTGCTGGTTGGTTTGCTGGCGTTCGTCGCGGTTTTGATCCCGGCATTGGGTGGTCGCACGAACAAAACGTTCGTCAACTGCGTGTCCGTTTACTGGCACTTTGTTGACATCGTTTGGTTCTTCGTCGCCTCCCAGGTTTATTTCTGGTAAGCCGCGAAACTGACGGATACCGGTCGATGTTTGGCACACGTACACTAATGGCAAGCGCCCTCCTCGGCTGTGCTTTGGCTGCATTTTCAGCCAAAGCACAGTACGGCGGAGCCGTGCCTGTGTCGGACATCGACCCATCCATCTTCCAAATCGACGAGACGAAATTTCTCGGCACCAAGGTCAACGGCGATGTTGACCTGATCGACGAGCAGGGACAGGAATTCAAACTGTCCGATAAGCTCGGCAAGCCCCTTATATTGGTTTTGTCCTATTACACCTGCGATGGCAGCTGTTCTGTCATCAACCAAGACCTCAATGCCCAGTTGGCCGATATTGAAGGCATCACACCGGGCGAGGATTTTAATGTTCTGACCATTTCGTTCGATGAACACGATGATCTGAACAGTGTCGGCGCTTTCAAACAGCATTTGAAAATGACCGAAAAAATGAACGGCTCTTGGTCGTTCGCGACGTTTAAGAACAAAGACCAAATCAAGTCTTTTTCAAAGTCTATTGGGTTTAAGTATTTCTGGTCGCCTCAGGATAGAGCATTCTTCCATCCGGGCGCCTTCATGTTCCTGACGCCTGAGGGGCGTCTGGCGCGGGTGTTGTACGCACTCAATTCCGCGCCGCAGGATATCAAGCTGGCCGTTTTCGATGCCAAAGCTGGTGAGTTCAAGCCGGGTGAGCTCATCGATTTCGCCGTAAGTCTTTGTTACAGTTACAACTATGCTGAGGGGAAATACACGGTCAGCATTCCGTTGTTTGTTGGTGTGGGCGCATTGTCCTTAGGCGTCTCATCATTTGCAGTTTCCGTCCTGTTTTTTCGCAGGCGGAGGAGAGGGAGGTTAAGTTAATGAGGAAACTTCTGTCCGCAATGACGGGTTTGGCAGGCGGCATGATGCTGTCCGGCCCAGCCCTTGCACAGGAAATCCGCAATCCAGCCGAAGAGTGGGAACACTTGTGGAATGAAGTGATGATGGACATCACCGTGATCGGTATCGTCATGGTCATTGCGGCTGTGGTGATGTTATTCAAATACCGCGCGACGAGCCCTGACCAAGTCGGCACGGCGAAGAAATTGACCACCGTTCAGTCGATTTCGTTTGCTCTGATCCCGGCTTCGATTTTCATGGCCGATGACTTTTATCTGGCCGCTAACGGTTGGACCGTGTGGAATGCGTATCGTCGCGTTCCCGAAAACGCCATGGAGGTCAAAGTCACGGCCTATCAGTGGTACTTCGAATTTGAATTCGAAGATGGCACCGTGGCCGACGGTAGCGACTTTAGCGCCATCAAGTTGCCTTCCGACCAACCGGTAGTGTTTCGTATGACATCCGAAGACGTGCTGCATTCCTTCGGTCTGCCTCACTATCGCGTCAAAGAAGACATCATGCCGGGTCGGATTACCTACATCTGGATCAACACTGCAAAAGAACAAACCAATGCCGTTCTTCAATGTGCTGAGTTCTGCGGTGAAAGCCATGCAAGAATGTCCAATCCGATCCACACCGTCCCGCGAGATGAGTTCGACGCTTGGCTCGCTGCGAAAGCAGACGAATAAGGCCTAGCCTAGAGGGAGAGAAATCTTATGAGTACACCTACAACCACCGCAGGGCACGCCGCGACCCCTGCCTGGAAAGAGTGGATTCTGACCACCGATCACAAACGTATCGGTGTTCTGTATCTGATCGGTTCCATGGCAGCATTTGGCGTTGCTGGCCTGATGGCCCTAATCATCCGCGCAGAGCAGATGCAATTGGGTATGCAAATCGTTACCTCCGGCACTCAGTACAATGGCTTTTTGTACTTCCACGGCGCCGCCATGATCTTGGCCTTTTTGATCCCGGGTTTGACCGGTTTCGCGGCCAACTACTTCTTGCCATTGATGATCGGCGCACGCGACGTTGCGTTCCCACGCATCAACGCGTTCAGCGTCTGGTTGTTCTACTTCGCCATCATATTGGCGTTGTTGAGCTTCGTCGTTCCCGACGCACCGGACATCATGTGGACCGGTTATCCGCCGTATTCCATTACGACGTCGGCCAACACTTCCATGTACGTGTTCACCGTTCATATGCTCGGCTTCTCGTCGATCTTGGGCGCCGTGAACTTCCTGGTGACCGTGATTTACATGCGCGCACCGGGCATGGGCTGGAACCAACTGAACATGTTCGTGTGGACCACGGTCGCCGCGTTCGTTCTGCAATTGGTCTTCATTCCGGTGCTGGCCGCCGCTGTGACGCTGTTGCTGTTCGATAAGTACTTGGGCACGCACTTCTACGACCCATCTGCGGGTGGCGATGTGCTGCTGTATCAGAACTTGTTCTGGTTCTACTCGCACCCGGCTGTGTACGTGATCTTCCTGCCGGCTGTCGGTATCTTGTTTGACGTCATCGCAACCATGGCGAAGAACCGCGTGTTCAACTACAAGGCCGCCGTCTACGTCGGCATTTGGGGCACCGTGGGCATCTCCGGCATCGTGTGGATTCACCACTTGTACATCTCCGGCATGCCCGATTGGATCCGCCTTGGCCACATGGTCACGACGCTTCTGATTTCGGTTCCGGTTGGTATCTTGACGCTGTCGCTGTGGGGCACGCTTTACAAAGGCGCAATCACCTACAACACCGCCATGATGTATGCGGCTTCGTGCTTGTATCTCATCTTGATCGGTGGTTTGACGGGTATTCCTTTGGCGCTGCCGTCGATGACGCTGCACCTGTCGGAAACGTCTTATGTGCACGCTCACTTCCACTTCATTATGGCTCTATTCTCGGCATTCGCTCTGTTTGCCGGTATCTACTACTGGTTCCCCAAAATGACCGCTCGTTATGCGGACGGTCCTTTGGCCACGGTCAGCTTCTGGCTGAACTTCGTGGGTGTGAACGTCACCTTCTGGCCGCTGTTCATCATCGGCAAAGAAGGCATGCCGCGTCGTTACTGGGACTATGAAATGTTCAAGGACGTGCAGGTCATGGGCTTCTACTTTGAAGACTTCCATCGCGTAGCGACCATCGGCGCGTTCACCATTGCCTTGGGCATGTTGTTGCAGACCATCAACTTCATCTACGCTGCGTTCGCGGGCAAGCCTGCTCCGACCAATCCGTGGAATTCCAAGTCTTTGGAATGGACTCACACCGTGAGCCCTCCGGGACCGGGCAACTTCGGCGACACCGACGTGGTGGTCGACGAAAACTGGAGCCCGTACGAGTACAGCAAGTAAGCTGCTCGACACTCTAAATGCAAAGCGGGGGCCTTCGGGTCCCCGCTTTTTTTGTCTTTTACCCCCTCCGACATGCGCACGCGTCACCATCGTGAAAAGCGCACAATTCCGCCGCGCGGGGCGCTCTTTCCTTGCGAAAAACCGCCCAGACGGGTATACCTCTGGGAACCAATCCATGGGGAGAAATCGCACATGACCGAGACGTCTCAGACAAACGACGCCCAAAGCCACAGCCGGCCTCAAATACCGCGCACAAAAATCTGGATTATCGGCGGTCTGTTCCTGATCGCCGCCATCGGCATGTATGCCGGAACCATGTACCGCATCCAAAACTATGGATACGTCGGTCTTGGCGCCGATCAGCCGATTAAGCCCGGCGCTGAACTGACCAACTGATCCGGATATCCGAACATGATCGACATCAGCACAATTCCGCACATCAATGCGGTCTTAAACGCCGTGACCGTGGTCTTGCTGTGGCTCGCGCGTTCTCACGTCAAAGCGGGCAATATCAATGCGCACAAGAAAACCATGATTGCGGCGTTGGCCGTGTCGCTGGTGTTTATGGGATTTTATCTGGTCTACCACTTCAATTCCGGCCTCGCCAAGTTTGGCGGTGAAGGCGTCATCCGCCCGATCTACTTCACAATCTTGATCGTCCATGTGATCGGTGCGGCGGCCATCGTCCCGTTGGTGCCCATCGCTGTGTACCACGCCGTCAAAGACAACCGCGAAACCCACAAGCGGATCGTCAAGTGGACCTGGCCGATTTGGTTCTATGTGGCGTTTTCCGGCGTGGTGATCTACGTCATGGCGCTGCAGTTGTGGCCGTGCACCGGGGCCTGTCTCGCATCGGGTCTCAATCTGCCAGGCCAATAATACCCCATTGTTAAGCATCTCTGGCGCTTCGCGCGTAAGGCTAAAATCATGAGCAAAACCGCCGTCCAAGTCCCGCCCCTGATGGAACGCCTCAACACCGCGATGGATGAGCCGTCGGCGCGCCCGTGGCTCACCCGCTGGTCGGTCGTGGCCCTCATTGTGCTGGGTACGGCGGGGCTGTTCGCGTTGCCGCTGGCGTTTGGCCGCGCGCCGGGGATCAGCGATTATTTTCCTTGGTTCGTCGCCAACTTTCACCGCTTTTTGGTGGTTCACGTCGATTATAGTTTTGTGGTGTTTTTCCTCACCATCTTCGCCATTTTCGCGCACATCAGCGCGTATCGCCTTTCCAACGGTCAGCCGCGCTTTTTGGTTCTGGAATATCTAGCGTTCCGCGCCACGGTGGTGGCGATCGCGGGCATGTTCATTCCGGTGTTCATCATGCCCGAAGGCGAGCCGATCATGAGCAACTACGTGCCGGTGCTCACCAGTCCATTGTTTTATCTTTCGCTGGTGGTGTTGGCTGGGGCCATGGCCTTGATGGCGATCTTGGTGTTGTCGTGCTTGCTTAACCGTCCACAAAAGGACGTCGACAGCCACAGCTTCGGCATCGATATGATCAGCCTTGCGGGCATCGCGGCCTCATTGATCTACCTGCTGGCCTTCGCCTATTTCCTGTACGCCTGGGCGCTTTTGGATCCCCAGTTGGTCGAAGGCCAACCGATCAGCCATCAGTTCAACGAAGAACTGTTCTGGGCCGGCGGCCACGTGTTGCAATTTCTCAACGTCACATTGCTGGTTGGCGCGTGGTACGCCATCGCCAGCGCCGTGCTGGGTCGCGCCCCGTTCAATCCGATGGTGGTGGTTGCAGCCATTGTCATCGTCACCGTGTCGGCGTTCATCACGCCGGTGTTCTTTTCCATCTACGAGGTCTTTTCCGCAGGCTGGCTGTTGGCGTTCACCAACATGCAGTACGCGTTCGCCCCGGTGGGCTTGATCGTGGCGCTGCCGCTGATCAAGGCGGTGCTGGGCGCAAGCGACAAGCCGTGGAAAAATCCCGGTTACGTGGCGCTGATCCTCAGCCCTGTGGTGTTCGGCATCGGCGGCGTGATGGGCTTGTTCGTCGATGGGCTGGACACCCGCACCCCGGCGCATTACCACGGTATGATCGCGGGCGTGACCCTGGCCTTCATGGCGCTGTTTTACACCGTTATTTTGCCGCTGTTGAAGCGCCCCATCACGTGGCCGCGCTTGAGCCTCGTGTCCGTGTGGTTGTTCGGCGTCGGCCAAGCCTTGGCCAGCACCGGGCTGTTTATCGCCGGCGGCCATGGCGCGGCGCGTAAAGTTGCCGGCGCGGAACAAGGCCTCACCGCCTTTTCCGCCAAATTGGGCATGGGACTGAACGGCGGCGCCGGCTTGCTCGCGATCATCGGCGGGGCGTTGTTCGTGTGGGTGTGCGCAGCAGCGCTGCTGGGCAAACGCAGCGACGCCTAAATGATGCGAGAATTATGATTTCGAATTTCAGCGCTTAGTCTGTACATTCGGTTTGGGGACTTTTTGAGGGGCAAGGTAAACTTGGCTGATACACACCAAGATAAAACAGACGCAGCAAGCGATCCAAACGGCGGCGATACTTATCGTTTCCGCGTGGCTGATTACGCCAACCTGTTGAAGCCGCGCGTGATGATGTTGGTGGTGTTCACCGCCATCACCGGCATGGTGCTGGCGCCGGGCTCCATTCCCTTGTGGCAAGGTATCGTTTCGATCCTGTGCATCGCCATCGGCGCGGGCGCCTCAGGCGCCATCAACATGTGGTACGACCGCGACATCGATCAATTCATGGCGCGCACGCAAAAACGCCCGATCCCCGCAGGCAAGGTCGAACCGACCCAAGCGCTGGTGTTCGGCGTGGTGTTGGCGGCTTTTTCGGTGGTGGTGATGCATCTCGCCGTCAACAGCGAAGCGTCGGGCCTGTTGCTGTTCACCATTCTTTATTACGTGTTTCTCTACACCATGTGGCTGAAACGCAAGACCCCGCAAAACATCGTCATTGGCGGCGCCAGCGGGGCGTTCCCGCCGATGATCGGCTGGGTCTCCGTCACCGGCGATTTCAGCTTTGAATCGGGCATCTTGTTCCTCATCATTTTCTTGTGGACCCCACCGCACACCTGGGCGTTGGCGCTATTTCGCCACGGTGACTATGAGCGCGTCGGCGTACCGATGATGCCGGTGGTGGTGGGCAGCCACTCCACCAAGATCCAGATGCTCATCTACACCCTTCTGCTGGTTCCGGTGACGTTGGTTCCCGGTTTCATCGGCATGTCGGGACTTTTGTATACGGCCGGCGCAGGCGCGCTGGGGGCGTTGTTCTTGCACCACTGCTGGAAGCTTTTAAAAGACAAAGACGACAGCCACGCAAGGCCGACATTTTTGTTTTCAATCCTCTATCTGTTTTTGATCTTCGCCTTTTTGCTGATCGATCAGGTGGCGTGGTTGCCCATGCCGATCACGTTCTAACATGGTGAAAACACCTTATCAGGATCTGGAAGACCGCTTTCGGCGCTTGGATGCGCTCGGTGGCGCTTTGTCCATGCTGCACTGGGATATGTCGGCGATGATGCCGTCGGGCGGCGCCGATAGTCGCACCGAACAGTTGGCGGTGTTGACCTCCATTCGTCATGCGATGATCACCGACCCCGCCCTGCCCGATCTTTTGGACGGGGCTGAAGCCGATCAGCATTTGGATTCCTGGCAGCAAGCCAACGTTGCTGAAATGCGACGAGGATGGGTGCACAGCGCCGCAGTGGACGGCGATTTGGTCGAAGCGATCAGCCGCGCCGCATCCAAATGCGAAACCATCTGGCGCTCGGCCCGCGCCGATGCCGACTTCAAGGCCGTTTTGCCCAGCTTGGAAGAGGTCCTCAACCTCACCCGCCAAGTGGCCGACGCCAAAGCCGACAAGCTTGGCGTGTCGCCCTATGACGCGCTTTTGGACCAATATGAGCCCGATGGCCGCGCGGCGGACATCGACGTGGTGTTCGCGGATCTGGGCGCGTTCCTGCCGGGGTTTCTCGACGACGTTTTGGCAAAACAATCCAGCGGACCAGAGCTTTTGGCCCTTCAAGGCCCGTTTCCAACGGCCAAGCAAAAAAGCCTCGGCCATACGTTTATGAGCGCGTTGGGTTTCGATTTCGATCACGGACGACTGGACGAAAGCCATCATCCGTTTTGCGGCGGCACCTATGACGACGTACGCCTGACGACGCGCTACGACGAAGCGGACTTCACCTCCGCCCTGATGGGCGTGTTGCACGAAACCGGCCATGCCCTGTACGACCAAGGCCTGCCCAAGGCTTGGCGCGGACAGCCGGTGGGTTCTGATCGCGGCATGAGCATCCACGAAAGTCAGTCGCTGTTGATCGAAATGCAAGCTTGTCGGTCACGAGAATTCCTTGAGTACGCCGCCCCGCTGCTACGCGAAACATTTGGCGGGTCTGGCGATGCATGGAACGTCGATAACCTCACCCGCCTGTACACCCGCGTCGAAAAAGGTTTCATCCGCGTCGACGCCGATGAAGTCACGTACCCCGCCCACGTGATCTTGCGCTTTCAATTGGAACGCGCAGCTATCGCGGGCGACTTGCATATGGCCGACCTGCCGGGCGCGTGGAACGAAGGCTTGCAAAATATCCTCGGCATCACCCCGCCATCGGACCGTGAAGGCTGTCTGCAAGACATTCACTGGTATGACGGGGCATGGGGCTACTTCCCGACCTATACGCTGGGCGCGATGACGGCGGCGCAGCTGTTCGCCAAAGCCAAAACGGACAAGCCTGAAATTCTGCCGTCCATCGCGCGTGGCGACTTTGCCCCCCTGCTGAGCTGGCTGCGTGAGCACATTCACGCCAAAGGCTGCAGCCTCAGCAGTCGCAACCTGTTAACCCAAGCCACGGGCGAGCCCTTAAATGCGGATCACTTCAAGGCTCACCTCAAGGCCCGCTACCTGAATCCTTGAGCATATACTGTGTCATCAATTCGAACATACACACCCCGTGTTTGTTTTTTTGTTTGATTTCAATACACAGCCCTTTATGGTGGAAAAACTTTTACAAAAAAATGCTGCCGCAGCTTCAAGAAGACCTAATCTCAAAACAGCGATGCGGATTCCCCCTGCGTTTGATCGAAGTGTACTTAAATCTACAAATTAAGAATTTGCTCGACGTTTAGCACAGCAAGAGTGGGGGAGCTCAAGTGCGTATCACGAAGAAAATTCTGACCGATCTCGCCATCTGGATGGTGATGTTTGGCATACTGGCCGGGGTGGTGTTTCCATTCTTTGTGCTGTTGCTTGGGGTGCCTGAGGCGAAAGCCTTAAGCCCGATGTTTTTCGCCGCGACGCTGTGCGCGGGCGTCACCGTCGGCGGGTTGAATTATCTCATCGCCCATTGGGTGATCCGCCCTCGGTTGCGCTATCTGTCCATAAAAATGGGCGATATTGGCAAACAAATCCAGCAAGCCACCTATACCGGAGATTGGAGCGGCTGCAGCACAGAAGAATGCGCCGTGGCGGTGGAATCTGAGGATGAAATCGGCGGCTGCGCTTTGGCGTTCAACAGTTTGCTGGATGCTTTTTCGGAATCGCGCCACGTCGAGCAAGCCGTGGTTAACTTCACGCATTCTTTGTCGAGCACGCTCGACATTGAAGAGCTGGCCAAAGACGCCTTGGCGCAAATCCTCGACCAAACCAACGCCCAAGCCGGCGCCCTGATCATTGAATCGTCGGGTGAATTGGAAATCGCCGCCGCGCGCGCGATCAAGACCCCCGCGACGATTTTGGACAGCGATCAAGTCCGTCACATGTTTCGCGACGGTCAGGAAGTCCGCTTTACCGTGCCCGATGATATGCTCATTGACGGCATCGTGTCCGACTTCAAGCCGCGCGAAATTTGCGCCATACCGGTCTCTTTCAACGACGTTCCTATTGCCGCCATGGTGTTGGTTTCATCGACCGGCTTTAAGCGTGGCGCGCTGCGTCTGGCGCGATTGTTTCGCCAAGGTTTGGGCCTGGCGATCCAAAACGCCCTGGCGCACCGTCAATTGCAACGGGTCGCGGCTTTGGACCCCTTATCGGGGGCGTACAACCGCCGTTTCGGCATGAAACGCCTGCGCGAAGAATACAGCCGCGCCGTGCGCAACACCGGAAACCTGGCCATCATCATGTTCGACATCGACCACTTCAAAAATGTAAATGACACATACGGCCATCTGGTCGGCGACCGCGTCATCGTCGCGGTGTGCGATGCGGGTCAACGGATTTTGCGCGGCGACGACATCTTGGTGCGCTACGGCGGCGAAGAGTTCTGCGCCATCTTGCCCGGAGCATCGCTTAAAAATGCGCTCGATATCGCCGAACGCATCCGCCGCGTGGTCGAAGAAACCGCCGTTCAAGACGGCGATCAACACATCAGCGTCAACATCAGCGCTGGCGTCGCGGTTTACCCCGATCAGCCGACCGAAAACGAGACCGCGTTGCTGGACCACGCCGACAAAAAGCTCTACATCGCCAAACGCGAAGGGCGCAATCAGGTCGTCCATTAAGACTGTCGGGTGTTGGGCCTTAAAAAATCAGTCCCAAGATCAGCGGCAGCAACACCGCCGTGGCCAAGCCGTTCAAACCCATGGCGAGGCTGGCGAACGCGCCCGCGACGTCGTTGACCTGCAAGGCCCGTGCCGTACCAATGCCGTGGCTGGCGGTGCCCATGGCGAGGCCACGCGCGCGCCAATCGGTGATGCGCAGCGCGTTCAAGGTCCAAGTGCCCAGCACCGCACCCAAAATGCCGGTCAAGATCACCAACACTGCGGTTAAGGACGGGGCCCCGCCGGTGGCTTCGGCGATGCCCATGGCGATCGGCGCGGTGACCGACTTGGGCGCCAGCGACAGCAGCGTTTCACGCGACGCCCCCAGCGCCCAGGCGACGCCGATTGCGCTCAGCGCGGCAGTGGCGGAGCCGGACAAAATCGCCACCAAGATCAGCGCGAACGAACGACGGACCTTTTGAAACTGTCGATACAGCGGCACCGCCAACGCCACCGTTGCGGGGCCGAGCATAAAGTGAACGAACTGCGCACCGTCGAAATAGGTCCGATAATCGGTGCCGGTGACCATCAACAAGCCCACCAGCAACACCACCGCGATCAACACCGGATTGAGCAATGGATGCAACCCCGCGCGGGTGTAGATCCACATCCCCGCCTGATAGGCGACCAACGTCACCGTCAGTCCCAGCAGCGGCGTGGTCGAGAGATAGACCCAAATTTGGTAGAAGCCATCATCCATCGTGAGATTCCTTCGGGCTTTCATCATCGGTAAAGCGACAGCAGCCCTTCATCACCAATGCCGTCACCGCAATGGTCATGACCGTGCTGACCACCAGGGCGGCGCTGATCGGCAGCCACTCCTCGCGGATCATGTGCAGGTGCAACATCACGCCCACGCCCGCAGGCACGAACAGCAACGATAAATGCTTGAGCAAGCCGTCCGCCGTATCCTTCAGGCCATCGGGCGCGTCGCCCTTAATCACCAAGGCGATGAACAACAGAGCCATACCCACAACCGGGCCCGGAAGCGGCAGATCGAGGCCTTTTGAAATGACCTCGCCGACCAATTGAAAGACCAATAACAACGTGATGAAGCCAAGAGTCATGTTTTCACCTTATTAAACCTGCGCGAATCCGAGGGTTTTACGTGCTTCGAGATTGCTATTTTGGTCCGTGGTCTCTAAGAAAGGGAGCGATTTTTTGGAAATTTTCGACGGAAATGAGCCGTGAAGTACATCAGCACCCGGGGCAACGCCCCCAAACTCGCCTTTGACGACGTCCTGCTGACGGGCCTGGCCCGCGATGGAGGCCTGTATTTGCCCGAATCTTGGCCGCAGTTCAGCGCCGCCGATTTGGCTGAAATGAAAGACCTCAGCTACGTTGAACTGGCCGTCAAAGTGATGTTGCCGTTCGTCGAAGAGGTCGTCAGCCGCGATGAGCTGACCCAGATCGTCACCGACACTTACGGGTCGTTCGACACCGACGATGTCGCCCCGCTGGTGAAACTTGGCGACAACGAATATGTGCTGGAACTGTTTCACGGCCCGACCTTGGCGTTCAAAGATTACGCATTACAATTCCTCGGTCGCATGTTCGACCATGTTCTGACCAAGCGCGGCGCCAAGCTGACCATAGTCGGCGCGACCTCGGGCGATACCGGATCGGCCGCCATCGAAGCGTGCCGCGACCGCGACAACATCGAAATTTTTATTTTGCATCCCAGCGGGAAAGTCTCCGAAGTGCAGCGCCGTCAGATGAGCACGGTGCTCAGCGACAATGTGCACAACATCGCGCTGGCGGGCAATTTCGACGACTGTCAAAACACCGTCAAAGCGCTGTTCAACGACGAAGAATTCCGCGACGAAGTCAATCTTTCCGCCGTCAATTCGATCAACTGGGCGCGCATCATGGCTCAGGTGGTTTATTATTTCTGGGCGGCCCTGCGCAGCGGCGCACCGGACACGTCGGTGGCGTTCGCCGTTCCGACCGGCAATTTCGGCAACGTCTTCGCTGGCTATGCGGCCAAGCAAATGGGCTTGCCCATCAGCCAATTCGTGATCGGTTCCAACGCCAACGATATTCTCATCCGCTTCATCGAAACGGGGCGCATGGAATCGAAAGACGTGTTTGAAACCACCAGCCCGTCGATGGACATCCAAATTTCGTCCAACTTCGAACGCTTTATGTTTGAACTGTTGGATCGCGACAGCAGCGCGCTCAACGACGCCATGCAGGAATTCAAAGAAACCGGACACTTTTCCGTCACGGATTTGTTTATGGAGCGTCTCAAAACCATCATGGACGGCGAACGCTTTGACGATGCGGGCACCGCCAAGCTGATCGGCGACGTGCATAAGGAAACCGGCTATTTGTTGGACACCCATTCAGCCATCGGCGTCGGCGCTGCGCGCGCGCGGCGTTGGGACAAAGCTGTGCCGATGGTGATCCTCGCCACCGCCCACCCGGCAAAGTTCCCCGACGCCGTCAAAGCCGCATCCGGCGTACATCCCGAGTTGCCATCTCATCTTTCCGACCTATATGAACGGGAAGAGAAGTACACCGAGCTGTCTGGCAGCTTTGAGACCATCAAATCGTATATCGAAAAAACATTGAAGGAGCGCGGCAAACTGTGAGCGAAACTTTGCGCATCACGACCCTGGACAACGGACTGCGCATCATCTCAGACGAGATGCCCAACGTAGAAACCGCATCCGCAGGCGTATGGATCGACGCGGGAGCGCGTTTCGAAGCGCAAAACATCAACGGTGTATCCCATATGCTGGAACACATGACGTTCAAGGGCACCCGCAAACGCTCCGCTCAGGCCATCGCCGAAGAAATCGAAGATGTCGGCGGACATATCAACGCCTACACCTCGCGCGAAAACACCGCGTATTACGCCAAGGTGCTCAAGGAAGATTTGGGTCTCGCGGTCGATATGGTCGCCGATCTGGTGCAGAACGCAACGCTCGACAAAGTCGAGCTGGAACGCGAACGCGGCGTGATCTTGCAAGAAATCAATCAAGCTCAAGATACCCCCGACGACGTAGTGTTCGATCTGTTCCAAGACGCTTGCTTCCCCGATCAAGCGCTGGGTCGCCCGGTGCTGGGCACGCTGGACGGCGTTGGCCAAATGCCGCGCGGCGATATCATGGATTTCATGACCGACCACTACCGCACCGGCGATATGGTGCTGTCGGCGGCGGGCAATTTCGAACACGATCAGCTGATCGATCTGGCCAACGAACACTTCGCCCAAAGCCCAACCAAAAGCATCGGCGACACCCAAGGACCAGCGAAATATGTTGGCGGCGACATCCGCGAAACCCGCGACACCGAACAGGTCCAACTGTTGATGGGCTTTGAAGGCTTCAGCTATCTGGATGACGATTTTTACGCCGCATCCGTCATGTCGATGCTGTTCGGCGGCGGCATGTCGTCACGGCTATTCCAAGAAGTGCGCGAAAAACGTGGCCTGGTTTATTCGGTCTACTCCTTCATCTCCGCCTACGCCGACACCGGCGTGTTCGGCATCTACGCCGGAACCGGGGAAAACGACGTGAAAGACCTGATCCCGGTGGTCTGCGACGAAATCGGCAAGCTGGACCAAAACGTCAGCGCCGAAGAACTCAACCGCGCCAAGGCGCAGCTGAAATCTTCGATTTTGATGAGCCTGGAAAGCACCTCGTCACGCGCCGAACAGATGGCCCGCCAATTGATGATTTTCGGTCGCCCCATCCCGCCCGAAGAGGCGGTGGCGAAGATCGAAGCCGTTGATGTCGATGCCATCAAAAACGTTGCGGCGCGGATTTTCCAAGGCACCCCGACGGTGGCCGCGCTGGGTCCGATTACACACGTTGAAGACTTCGCCAAGATCGAAGCGCGCCTGAACTAAAGCGAATTTAGGCGTGGCCGGCGTCTTCGGACAACAGGCTCAGATCAATGCCCAGCTTGGCCAGGGCGGTGTTCCATTTTTTGTCGAGATCGACGTTAAACACGATCTCCGGATCGGCCTCGACCGTCAGCCAGCCGTTGGCGAGAATTTCGCTATCCAATTGACCGGCGCCCCAGCCCGCGTAGCCCAGCGCCAAGATGCGCTTTTTGGGGCCGCGTCCTTCGGCGATGTCTTGAAGGATATCCACGGTTCCGGTCAACGCGACGCCGCCATCGACGACCAACGTGGCCTCATGGACGTAGTCGGGACTGTGCAAAACGAATCCCCGGCCCTGTTCCACCGGCCCGCCGAATTGGATGGATATGGCTGCGCCGGGATCGGTCTGCACCAAATTGAGTTGGTCGAGCAGATCTGGAAATGAAATGTCTGTCATCGGCTGGTTGATCACCAAGCCCATCGCGCCTTCGTCATTGTGCGCGCAAATGTAAATCACCGACCTGTCGAACCGAGAATCCGGCATGCCCGGCATGGCGACGAGCAGATGGCCAACAAGATAAGGGCTGTCTGAAGTTTGAATGGTCATCGCTTCACCCGCCAACATTCCCATTGAAGTCCGTATCCATGAGTATGACATATGTGTCTTGATCCACAAAACCACCCCCGAATGGAGAGAAAATAAGTCACTCATTTGTGATTTGCCTCAATGCGGACACGATCAGGACTTAACCTTTCGCGAAATATAGATACACTCCGAGGCCATGAAAAACATGCTCCGCCCCCTACCCGCCTTTTGGGCCGTCCTGAGCGCCCTGATTTTGGCGTTTGGCGCGTTATCGAACCCCGCCTCCGCCGCGTCCAGCCCGTGGGTTGAGACCGACACAACGGCGCTGCGCATCATCAGCCAAACGGACGCGACCGGCGATGGCGACAGCGTTGCGCTGGGCCTGCACTTTAAGCTCAAAGACCATTGGAAAATTTATTGGCGCACGCCGGGCGATGCGGGCTTTCCCCCGTCGGTGGACTGGGATGGATCCTACAACGTCAAGGACGCTGAAATTAACTGGCCGTTGCCCGAACGTTTTTCGATCCTCGGGTTTGAGACCTTAGGCTATACCGGCGAGGTGGTGCTGCCACTGAACGTCACGTTGGACCAATCGGGCGAGGCCTTAGCGCTCAACGCCCAAATCAGCTATCTGGCGTGCGCGGAAATTTGTGTGCCCTACGACACCACCATCCAATTTTCCCTGCCCGCCGGCCCTGGTGCGCCGTCCGCCGAAGCCCATCTGCTCAACACATTTCAGACCCAAGTGCCCCAAACCAATGAATTGGGCGCGAAAGCCCTGGGCCTTAAAATCGAAACAGCCCAGTTCCAAATCGACCCTGCGGGCGCCAACGATCGCGGTACGCTGTATCTGAACGCCAGCTCTCTCAGCCCCTTTAAAAGCCCCGACGCCTATATCGAAGGCCCCGAGGGCATGGCCTTCGCCAAACCTAAAGTGTCGCTCAGCGCCGACGGCGTCACGGCGCTGATCGAAGTTGGGTTTGAAGGTCTCAAAGCCCTAAAAACACCCCTGAACCAGAACCAATTGACCATCACGCTGGCCGATGCACCGCGCGGGGCGGAATTCAACGTCACGCCGATCCCCGCCACACCAGACACTCTGGCCTTGGCCACCGCCCAAACTCAGCCCATGATCGCGGGACCGTCGATGTTCGTGATGCTGGCGCTGGCGGTTTTGGGCGGAATGATCTTAAACCTGATGCCGTGCGTGTTGCCGGTGCTGTCGATCAAGCTGTTGGGCGTGGTTGGCCATGGCGGCTCCAACACCCGCACCGTACGCATGAGCTTTCTCGCCAGCGCCGCGGGCATCGTGTCGTCGTTCCTGGTTCTGGCTGCGGGGCTGATCGCGTTGAAAAGCGCGGGTCTGGCGATCGGTTGGGGGATTCAATTCCAACACCCGTGGTTTTTGGTCGCGATGGCTTTGATCATCACATTATTCGCCTGCAACTTGTGGGGATTTTTCGAAGTTCATTTGCCGCAAACCGTCAGCGAAATCGGCGAAACCACCACTCATGTACATGGTCTGGGCGGGCATTTCATGACCGGGGCGCTGGCGACGTTGCTCGCCACGCCGTGTTCCGCACCATTTCTGGGCACCGCCGTGGGCTTTGCCCTGGCGCGCGGCGCCGTTGAGATTTTGGCCATTTTCGCAGCACTGGGCATCGGTCTGGCGCTGCCGTACTTGCTGGTCGCGTTGTTCCCTAAATTCGCCACCAAAATGCCCAAGCCTGGACGGTGGATGGAAATTTTACGCCGCATTTTGGGCTTTGCCCTGGCCGCCACAGCCATTTGGCTGGTGAGCATCCTCGCCATTCAAGTCAGCGAACTCGCCGCCATGCTGATCGCCGCCATCTTGGTGGTGATCGCATTGATGCTCTATGTGCACAAACGCATGCACCGCAAGTACGGACGCATGGATTGGGGCGTGGTTGCAATCTTAGCGGTTTTGGCTTTCGCAGTACCCGACCGGACCGCCAATGGCCCCGAAGCGGGGGCAGATCAGCACAAGCTGGACGGCCTGTGGCAAACCTTCGACCAGCAGGAAATCCGCAAGCTGGTGGCTGGCGGCAAGGTCGTGTTCGTCGACGTCACCGCCGAATGGTGTATCACCTGTCAGGTCAACAAGGCCGTGGTGATCGGCAAAGGCGAAGTCTTCCAACGCCTCAACGGCGCCGACACCATCGCGATGCAAGCCGATTGGACCCGCCCCGACCCGGTGATCTCGCAGTATTTGGCGTCGTTCGGGCGCTATGGCATTCCGTTCAACGCGGTCTATGGCCCCGGCGCGCCCGATGGCGTCGCTTTACCGGAACTGCTCAGCCAGTCAGCGGTTTTAAAAGCCCTCGACCAGGCGGGCAGCGGTGCCATGGCGATTTCCAAGTAAGCAAAAAAATCATCATTTCACCGTTGTAATCGGCGTGTCTTATGCCCAATTTAGGGGTCAATACGTTTATTGAATCATTCCAATTGGGAGCACATAACAATGACCATTCAGCCCGGCGATAAAATTCCTGCCGCCACCCTTTACGAAATGGGTGCGGACGGCCCTGGTGGCTTGAGCACCGATGATCTGTTCAGCGGCAAGACCGTCGTTCTGTTCGGCATTCCCGGCGCCTTCACGCCGACGTGTTCCGCCCAGCACCTGCCCGGCTTCGTCAAAATGGCCGACCAGATCAAAGCCAAGGGCGTCGATGAAATCGTCTGCTTCGCCGTCAACGACGCGTTTGTGATGGGCGCGTGGGGCAAAGACCAGAACGTTGCTGGTAAAGTCCGCATGATCGCCGACGGCGACGCGGAACTGACCAAAAAAATGGGCCTGGAACTGGACCTCACCGGCAAGGGCCTAGGCCTGCGCTGCGATCGCTTTGCGATGGTCGTCGAAAACGGCGTGGTCAAATCCATCGACCAAGAAGCCCCCGGCGCATTTGAAGTTTCCAGCGCCGAAGCTCAGTTGTCCAAGCTGTAAGTCACAGCTGACATTAAATTGCAAAAGGCCCGCCGATATGGCGGGCCTTTTTTCTATGGTATGGAACGCCTCTCAAAGAAATGTCCAACCCTGCATTCTGACAAGCCGTGCCGTCAGTGCATGCGGTAAGACAAGGTTATCATTTTATCTGAATGTGTCGCTTGCTCGTCACCACAATCAAACATTGCCCTTGCCCAGGACATACATATTGAAGTGGTGTTAATGACTATGTCATATTTCTGGTATCGCTATATCGATTGAGGGCAACCAGCTGCCCCCTTTCCTGTCCTGTTGGAAAAAAGCATGAACTATGGTTGGCTAGATGTGCATCCTGCGGGCTCACAACATGCAGGCTTTTTCATTGACGAAGAGAACCGTATTTTTTATTGGCCGACCCCTGACAGCGCGGGTTATGAAATCGATTTTGCCGCTTCGCAGCAAATTCAAGAGATGCGACACCATTATATTAGTCATAGGATCCCCAATATTTTCTTTGCCATTTTCATGATTGGGTCATTGTATTTTCAATCGATATTGTACCCGTACGTAGAGCCTCTGATTGGCAAGCTCTATTTCATTTTGATACTGGGATTCAGCCCATCTATCGCTTTTACCGTTTTGTTTTGGCGTTTTTTGGGCCTGCGTTGGTTTCTTCAAGATGCGAGTGTTTTTTTGATTGAGGATAAGCGCCTCAACCTAGACCAACCAGCCGCACAGTCGTTAAAGCCAAGCGAGTGGCTCCCCAAGTGGGCGATCTTCGGCCTTTTAATATTGGCCGTGGTATTTGTAGTGCAGGTGTTATCCATATCGCAAAAGCCAGCCGACTATTTATTGTCTTTCATCCTCATCATCATTGTTTTCGGGCGGATGGCCTGGAGCCAATGGCATGGCATGAGGCGAAAAGATATTCGACTGTTTAAGTCGTCAGGATGACTGGAACGTCTTCTGATTTGATCGTGAGCACCGGTACGACGCTGTACGCCTGGGCGCGAGCTTCGGAGATCGATCCCAGGCTGGATCACACCTGGGTAACGGGCTATCAACCGGCTTCAAGCTACGACGATATCAGGGATTCGCGACGGCGCAGATGTTGCTGGCGGATCCTTTTTGTGCCTTTTGCACCGACGGTGACGGCGCTCACAGCGACGCCTTTCAATATTAGATTATGCCCATATTCAGATAAGCCGATCTCAAAAACAAAAAGGACATCTCCGATGAACACCCCCCTCACAGCCCTCAGCCTCGCCATCTTGATGAGCAGCGCGCCCGCCTTGGCGCAAGGCCTTCAGTTCCAGTCCCCTGCAGCGAACATGGTGCAATCCCAAATGGCGGGAATGATGCCGTCACCCATGGCCGGAACAGCGCCGACGGTGAGCACAATGGGCACACCGCTTCGCGCCGAAGTGCAAAACCAACACCGTTATAACGAAAACGAAATTGAAGGCGGCAAGGTGCGCGCCCAAAATCAAGAGCGCATCCGCACCCAAGACAGGCTTAAGCACGAACTGTCTTCGGGAGGTTCTGGAAACAAGGGCGGATTTGGCGGCGGACGACGCTAACGTCCGGCGAACGCTGCGGCCCTAAAGCACTTGGCTGTCTTTAAACTGAGCGATAGCCATGCGCGCCAATTCGTCGCAGCGTTCGTTTTCGGGGTGGCCGGAATGGCCTTTGACCCAATGCCATTCGACTTCATGACCGGACAGGGCGTCGTCTAGGCGCATCCATAGGTCTTGATTTTTAACGGCTTTTTTCGCCGCCGTTTTCCAGCCGTTCTTTTTCCAACCGTGCATCCACTTGGTGGTGCCGTCTTTGACGTAGGTGCTGTCGGTGAAAACGCGCACCTGATTGACCCCGCGCTTGAGCTGTTCCAGGCCAATGATCGCCGCCATCAGTTCCATACGGTTGTTGGTGGTGTCGGGCTCATAGCCGGAAAATTCTTTTTCCACGCCTTTCCAACGCATCACCACGCCCCACCCGCCGGGGCCGGGATTGCCGCTGCATGCGCCATCGGTATAGATATCCACCACGTCGTCGGTCATTGTCTTCAGTCCAGTCCATACGCGCCGGGGCCGGTGACGGCCTGATGAAAGCGCAGTTTGTGGTAATATTCCAGCGGGTCTTTTGGCGTCACCATGGCATTTTGCGGCGTGTTCAACCAATCATACATCCGGGTCAGTAAAAACCGCATCGCGGCGCCGCGCGCCAGCAACGGCAAGGCATGCATTTCCGCTTGGGAAAAGTCGCGCACCTTGCGATAGGCTCTGAGCATCTTGCGCGCTTTGGTCGCGTTAAAATCTCCATGGCGCTCAAAACACCACGCGTTCAAGCAAATCCCCAAGTCGTAAGCAAACTGGTCGTTGCAGGCAAAATAGAAATCGATCAACCCGCTGAGCTTTTCGCCGCGAAAAAACACGTTGTCGGGAAACAAGTCGGCATGGATCACACCTGCGGGCAGGTCTTGGGGCCATTGGGCTTCCAATACATCCAACTCGGCATACAGTTCGGCCGTGATACCCGGTTTAATCTCATCGCCACGGCCTTCACAAGCCTCCAACAACCCTCTCCAACTGGCGACGCTCAGCGCATTGGGGCGACTGAGTTCGAAGTCCGCGCCGGTGACATGCATTTGAGCCATGGCGCGGCCCAATTCGGCGCAGTGATGATTTTGGATTCGCTTCGGCCACATCCCGTTCAAGAACGTCACGATGGCCGCCGGACGTCCGCTGAGCTCGCGCAGCACCTCGCCATTGAGCGCATGCACAGGCGTCGGACACGGCACGCCGTGCGCAGATAAGTGTTCGGTGAGGCCCAAAAAAAACGGTAAGTCGTTGGCGTCGACGCGCTTTTCATACAGCGTCAAAATGAACGAGGCCTGATCCGTGACCAGCAAAAAATTAGAGTTTTCAACACCTTCGGCGATACCCTTACACGACAGAACTTCGCCGATGCCGTACTCGGCGACAAAGGTGGTGAGATCGTCGTCGGAAATTTCCGTATACACAGCCATGGTGGGGAGATCCTCTTAAGTCTTTGCAGTGTGGCGGCGAATCGATCGCCGCCATCAAATCATAAGCAAGCGTTGGTGGACAGGTCCTTGCAATGCGATAATATGCCAACGCGGCCCGAAGATTAAGGAAACATAATGCGCCCACAAGGGCCTTTCATCGTGCTTGCTGCTCTTGGGATGATCTCCTCCGCTCACTTGGTTTGGGCGGCAAGCGGTGATGCGCGCTCAGACTCCTACCTGGAAAATCTCGCCACTTTTGAGACCGCCGCCGGCGTCGGTCCCGAAGACATCGAGCCGTCCGCCCCCAAAGCCGCCACCAATCTTGTCCGACGCATTCAAAATGGACTTGCCGATCAGGGGTTCTACTTTGGCCCCCTAGATGGGCGCTACGGTCCGCAAACCAGCGCCGCCATTCAGGCCTACCAAAAAAGCGCCGATCTCAAAGCCGACGGCAAAGCCACCGAGCAACTGGCCAAAGACCTGGAAACTGGGGGCCAAATCAGCAAGCTTTTGGGGCGTTTGGAAAAATCGCGCCGCGAATCGACCGACACAGCGCGCGAGGCATTGCTCGCCAACCCGCAGACCCGCTACCTCATCGAAGGCGGCGGCTTTGATCAACAGAGCGCGCCGCGCGACAAAAAGGCTTGCATGGCGAAACCGGAACCGCGCTGTTTGCTGATCGAAGCGGCCGCCAGCGCCCGCGACATCGACAAGCCTGAAATGCGCGATTGGGCGTTGGGCGAAATCCTCACCGCGCAAGCCCGCGCTGGTCTGGCCCAAGACGCCGCCGTCACCACCCGACGCATTCACGACCCGCGCCTGATCATGGTGGCGCTGCGCGACATCGCCAAGGCGCGCGCCGAAATCGGTCAAATCGACGATGCGCTCGCCGCCGTGGACATCATTCCCGATCCCGTGCAGCAAGTTGAGGCCTATGTCGCCATTGCCGAAATCCAAAGCAAAAACGACGACAACTTCAACGCCGCCGAAACGGCCAAGCGTCTGGTTCCATATCTCGAACGCATTGAATCGGTGTTAACCCAGATCTCTTTTCGCAGCCGCGTCGCGATTTTTCTGCACAAAGCCGGCCATGAGGCCCTCGCTCTTGCCCATATCAAAGCCGCTGAAGACCAGCTCAGTTTGATCACCAATGGGGAAAGCCTCAACAAAGCGCGCCGCCACATCGCCGCCGCCTATGCCGAAAACGGCATGGCGCAGCGGGCCTTGTTGGTGCTCAAGGACGTCGTCAATGGCGCCAGCGACGTCCCCGTTCTGGTCGCCGCCGCCACCGGCTTGGCCCAAGCGGGCGAAGCGGATGCGGCCTTGGTCACCGCCGACAGCATCGAAGCCGTACGCTACCGCGCCTTGGTTCTGGCGCGCATTGCCTCCTATCAAGCCGGGGCCGGCCAGTTTGACCAAGCCCGGGCAACCTTGAACAAGGCCAAGGAAGCGGCGGCGAAGATCAAATTTCCGTTCGCCAAGGCCTACGCCTTTTCGCGCATCGCCCTGGCGTTCAACGACGTCAGCATCAGCATCGGCGACGACCAAGGTCTGCGCGATGAAGCGATCAACGCCACCCACCTGATCAAGGACGACCGCCTCAAGGCGCATATTTTTTGGACCATTGCCGACGAGCGTCGCCGCGGCGGCGATATTGACGGCGCCACCAGCGCTCAGAACGAAGCCACCAAGGCCACCGACGACATCATGAGCCCATTTTCCAGGGTTTGGATGCTGTGCGACATCGCCGAAGAGCGTTCCGGACGCCAAGAAGCAGACGCCGCATGGTCAGTTTTCAATCTGGCTTTGGATGAGGCCAAAACCATTTCCAACCCTTGGGGACGCGCCCGCGCGCTGAGCAAAGTCGCCGCCACCATGACTACATTGACGGATCAATCGGCCCAAAGCGCCCTGCGCCCTGTGAATTAATCTCGGCCTTGTATCTGGCTTGTATCTGGCGTCAGCCTTGATTAGAGTGCCCTCATCGCACCACTACATTCCTATTGAGGCACAATTTTATGAGCGAAGCCGTCTGCACCAAAAAAGCCCCCTACGTGATCGAAGCCGAAGAAGGCAAAACCTACTACTACTGCACATGTGGGTTGAGCGAAAAGCAACCGTTCTGCGACGGCAAGCACAAGGGTTCCGACTTTTCCCCCATTGCGCACACCGCTGAAAAAGCGGGTAACGTCTATTTCTGTGGCTGCCGCGCGTCGAAAAAAGGCGCGCTGTGCGACGGCGCTCACAAAACCATCTAAGGTCAAATTCATGCAGCTGTCCCAGCGCCCCATCAAAGCCGTTCTCACCACAGCCCTGATCGCATTGGTCGGAATGGGTTTGGCGGCGTGCGCTGGCGACCCGCCTCCCGCGCCGCCGTGCCCTGACATCTTGATTGTGGCCGACGGGGCGAAACTGACCCGTTTCAAACCCGGCCCGGGACGCGACATCATCGATGTCTTGCATGAAGAAGAAATCATCGGATTCGCCCATTCGTGCGAATACAACACCGACGAGACCGGCGCGGGCGAACTGACCGTTTGGCTCGCGCCGACCATCGTGTCCACCCGCGGCCCCGCCAACCAAACGGGTGACACGGATTTTGATTACATTATCGCCACCACCGACGCGCAAAAAAACATCTTGAGCAAGACTCGCTACCCGCTGGTCCTCACCTACGCGCAAAATGTGCCCAACCTCAAATGGCAACGGCCCGAACCGCATCAATTCGTGCTCCCCCTCAAGGCTGGTCAAAGTGGCGAAAACTACCTCATCTACCTGTCGCTGGCGCTCAACCGCGTGGAGCTGGACTATCAGCGCAAAAATCGCTGATCCCGGCATCGAAAACACCTTGCAACGCCACTTGAGTTCCCTTAGGTAGTCTTCGCCCCATTGACCTCAGCGGGGTTGTCACTAGAATACAGCTTGGCTCAGTCAAACTGGGCCATCGAATATTAAAGTTTAATACTGGTTTCCTCGACTGAAGCCGCCACGGGAGAGACTGTCGCGCCACAGATGTGGTCAGCACAGCGCCGAAGGAGCAACCGCCCCGGAATCTCTCAGGCAAACGGACCGTGATGGCGACGAGGCTCTGGAAAGTAGGTGGTCGAAGACCTTGTGATGTGATGTCACAGAATGGCCCCTCACCGAAGATGTAACCCAAGTGTTTTTCTTGGGGAATCTTTCAGGTTCCAAGACAGAGTGGGGCAGCACCTGATCCCTGTGGATAGGTGACTGCCAGAATCTGTTAGGAAACCTGTTATGAGCGCCCCAGAAAACGATCAAAACCTTCTCACCACGCCGCTCGATAGCCTGCACCGTGAACTCGGCGCGAAAATGGTGCCGTTCGCCGGTTACGCCATGCCGGTTCAGTACCCTGCGGGCATTCTCAAAGAACACCTCCACACCCGCGAAGGCGCATCGCTGTTCGACGTCTCGCATATGGGCCAGGCGTTCTTGATGGGCGAGCACGCCGTCGAAGCGTTCGAAACCCTGGTGCCCGGCGACTACCAAGCCATGGCCGAAGGTAAAACCCGCTACACCGTGCTGCTCAACGATCAAGGCGGCATCATGGACGATTTGATGGCCACGCGCATCGCAGGCGGGCTGTATCTGGTGGTCAACGCCGCATGCAAAGACCAAGATTTCGCCCACATCGAAGCAGGCGTCAAAGGCAAGGCCGACTTGCACATTCTCACCGACCGCGCATTATTGGCGCTGCAAGGCCCCAAAGCCGGCGACGTGTTGGCCAAGCTGGCCCCCGACACCGCCGACATGAAGTTCATGAACTTCCTCGAAGTCGCAATCGGCGGCATCCTCTGCTTCGTCACCCGTTCGGGCTACACCGGCGAAGACGGCTTTGAAATCTCCGTTCCGTCGGACCAAGCCGAAGCCCTCGCTAAATTGCTGCTGGACCAGCCCGACGTAGAACCCGCCGGTTTGGGTTCGCGCGACAGCTTGCGCCTGGAAGCCGGTCTGTGTTTGTACGGCCACGACATCACCACCGAAACGACACCGATTGAGGCCGACATCAAGTGGGTGGTCAATAAGCGCCGCCGCGAACAAGGCGGCTTTCCCGGCGCGGATGTGATCCTCGATCAACTGGAAACCGGCGTCGAACGCCTGCGCGTCGGCATTTTGCCCGAAGGCCGCGCCCCGGCCCGCGAAGGCACCGAAATCCAAGACCTGGACGGCAACGCCATCGGCGTCGTGACCAGCGGCGGCTTCGGCCCGTCGGTCGGCGGCCCCATCGCCATGGGTTACGTGAAAACTGCGTTCGCCGCCGAAGACACCGCCGTCAACTTGATCGTGCGCGGCAAACCGTTGGCGGCCAAAATCGTCAAAATGCCGTTCACCACCAAAAGCTACAAAACCTAACGCTAAATTTTATGGATTGATCTGAAAACGGGAAGAACATCATGAGCATTAAATACACCAACGACCACGAATGGATCAGCATCGACGGCGACATCGCCACGGTTGGCGTCACCGCATACGCTCTGGAGCAACTGGGCGATTTGGTTTTCGTCGAAGTGCCCGAAGCGGGCCGCGCTGTCGCCAAGGGCGACGAAGCCGCCGTTGTCGAATCCGTTAAAGCTGCATCTGAAGTCTACGCGCCGGTGTCCGGTGAAGTGGTCGAAGGCAACGCCGCCATCGCCGACGATCCGGCTGCGGTTTCCGGCGACCCAGCTGCGGGTGGCTGGTTCTTCAAAATCAAACTGTCCGATGCGTCTGAGCTCGACGGTTTGATGGACCAAGACGCTTACACCGCTTACGTGGACGGCCTGGACTAACTCCAGCTTTCAACAACAAGGAATCCGTGCCGATGCGTTATCTGCCGCACACTGAAGAAGACCGCAAAGCCATGCTTGAAGCCATCGGCGCAAGTACGGTCGAGGATATGTTTTGCGATGTGCCTGCACAGGCATTGCTGGACAATCCCGTGGACCTGCCCGGCTTTATGGGTGAGATGGAGGTCGAACGGACCTTCGCCGATTTTGCGGCGAAGAACCTGTCGCCCTCATCCGCGCCGAGCTTTTTGGGTGCCGGGGCCTATCGCCACCACGTCCCGGCGACGGTGGATTATTTGGTGCAGCGCGGTGAATTTCTCACCGCCTACACCCCGTATCAACCGGAAGTGTCACAAGGCACGCTTCAGTACTTGTACGAATTCCAGACCCAAGTCGCGTTGATGACCGGCATGGAAGTCGCCAACGCATCCATGTACGACGGCGCCACGGCGACGTCCGAAGCGGTGATGATGGCGGTGCGCGCAACGCGTCGCCACCGCGCCGTTTTGGCCGGCGGCCTGCACCCGCACTACTTCGACGTCACCAAGACCAACGCCCATTCGCTGAACATCGACCTGGTCCATCCCGATTCCGACCCGACCCGACCGGCCGATCCGGCCAGCGTGATCGACCTGATCGACGATCAGACCGCGTGCGTGGTGGTGCAAAGCCCCGACATGTTCGGACGCGTCATCGATCTGCGTCCGATCGCCGAAGCCGCCCACGCCAAAGGCGCGTTGGTGGTTGCGGTAACCACCGAAGTCGTCTCTTTGGGGCTGTTGGAAGCGCCCGGTAACCAAGGCGCCGACATCGTCGCCGCCGAAGGTCAGTCGCTGGGCAACGCGCTGAGCTACGGCGGTCCTTACGTCGGCCTGTTCGCCACCACGTCGAAACTGGTGCGCCAAATGCCCGGTCGCGTCACCGGCGAAACCCAAGACGTTGAAGGCGAACGCGGTTGGGTGCTGACGCTGTCGACCCGCGAACAACACATCCGCCGCGAAAAAGCGACCTCCAACATCTGCACCAACGCCGGGCTGTGCGCGTTGGCGTTCACCATCCACGCATCGTTGCTGGGTGAAGAAGGCCTGTCGCGTCTGGCGCGCATCAATCACGCCAACGCCTGTAAGCTGGCCGACATGCTGGTCGGCATTGATGGCGTTGAGCTGATGAACGACAGCTTCTTCAACGAATTCACCATCAAGCTGACCAAGCCCGCCGAACAGGTGGTTGAAGCCTTGGCCGAACGCGGCATCCTGGGCGGCGTGCCGATCACGCGACTGCTGCCGGAACGCGACGACTTGGCGAACTTCTTGCTGGTCACGGTCACCGAAACCAATTCAGACGCGGACATGGACGCGCTGGTTCACGCACTTGGGGAGATCCTCTAATGGCTGATATGTCTCAAGGCCGCAGCAACGTCCCCGCCGGCGGTAGCCAAGCCACGACAGTAAAAACCATCAGCGGTTCCAAGGGGCTCGACTTTGCCGAACCGTTGATCTTCGAAATGGGCGAAGAGGGTCGCACCGGCGTCGATCTGCCCGACGTCAGCGTTTCCGATGATCGCCTCGGCGGCATGCGGCGTAAAGACACCGTCGGTCTGCCGGGATTGTCTGAGCCGCAAGTGGTGCGTCACTACACCCGTCTGAGCCAGAAAAACTACGGTATAGATTCCGGCTTCTACCCACTGGGGTCATGCACCATGAAGCACAACCCGCGCATCAACGAAAAAGTTGCGCGCATGAAGGGCTTGGGCGATCTGCACCCGCTGCAACCCGACAGCACCGCGCAGGGTGCGCTGGAGTTGATCGACACGCTGGCGACCTGGATCAAGACCTTGTGTGGCATGCCCGCCGTGGCGATGAGCCCGGCGGCTGGCGCGCATGGCGAGCTGTGCGGCATGATGGCGATCAAAGCGGCGCTGGAAGACCGCGGCGAAGCCGACGTCCGTAAACGCGTGCTGGTGCCCGAAAGCGCCCACGGCACCAACCCCGCCACCGCGGCGGCGTGTGGCTTCAGCGTCGATTCCATCCCCGCGACTGAGCGCGGTCGCGTTGACATCGAAGCCTTCAAAGCCAAGCTGGGACCGGACGTGGCGGGCATCATGCTCACCAACCCCAACACCTGTGGATTATTCGAAAACGACGTCATCGAAATCGCCGACGCCATTCACGACGCGGGCGGCTATTTCTATTGTGACGGCGCTAACTTCAACGCCATCGTCGGGCGCGTGCGTCCGGGCGACCTGGGCATCGACTGCATGCACCTGAACCTGCACAAGACGTTCTCCACCCCGCACGGCGGCGGCGGGCCGGGCGCCGGTCCGGTGGTTCTGTCCGAAGCTTTGGCTCCGTTCGCGCCGGTGCCTTATGTGGTGCACGACGCCGACGGTTTTAAGATGGTCGAACACAAGGCCGATGCGCAAGTCCTGGGCGCCAAACCGTTTGGCCGCCTGAAAGGCTACCACGGCCAAATGGGCGTGTTCATTCGCGCCTTGGCGTTCATGATCAGCCACGGCTCAGACGGTTTGCGTCAGGCGTCCACCGACGCGGTGCTCAACGCCAACTATCTGCGCGCCAAGCTGCAAGACGTGATGAGCGTGTCGTTCGACGGCATGTGCATGCACGAGGTTCTGTTCGACGATCATTTCCTCAAAGATACCGGCGTCAGCACGCTGGACTTCGCCAAGGCGATGATCGACGAAGGCTTCCATCCCATGACCATGTACTTCCCGCTGGTGGTGCACGGCGCCTTGTTGATGGAGCCCACGGAATCGGAATCCAAGGAAACGCTGGATCTCTATATCAAGACCCTGCGTGGCCTCAACGAACGCGCTCAGTCTGGCGATGCCCAGTTCTTCAAGGACGCTCCGGTGCTGACGCCGCGCCGCCGATTGGACGAAACCGCCGCAGCCCGCAAGCCGGTGCTGCGTTGGACACCGCCCGCCGACCAAGCGCAAGCGGCGCAATAGATTAGCGCAACAAAAAACGGGGGCTCGGTTTTGGGCCCCCGTTTTTCTTTGCCTGAACAGATAAACTCAATCGTCGCGTTCTTGTTTGGGACGTTTGTGCGCGATGCCTTTGTGGCAATCGATGCAGGTCTCGCCGTTTTTGATGCCTTCTTGCATTTTTTCGCTCGAGCGGCGGCGCTGTTTTTCCCAGTGCATTGCTTCAAAGCTATGACAATTGCGGCATTCGCGCGAATTGTTGGCTTTCATTTCCGCCCATACCCGCTCGGCCATCACCAAGCGATTGGCGTTGAACTTTTCCGGCGTGTCGATGGTGCCCAATAGCTTGTGATAAAGCTCGTTGCTGGCTTTGATTTTACGCCACACTTTGTCGACCCACGGCTTGGGCACGTGGCAATCGGAACAGATCGCGCGCACCCCCGATGGGTTGGAATAGTGCACCGTCTCTTTATATTCCACATACACATTGTCATGCATTTCATGACACGAAATGCAAAATTCCAGTGTGTTGGTGTATTCCATGAAGGTATTAAAGCCCCCCCAGAAAATCACGCCGCCGAAACCGCCGACGATGAAAATCAAACCGATGGAATAGCGCCGCGAAGGCTTCCATAACTGCTGCCATATTTTGCGTATCATTGATAAATCACCCGAACCGATGCCCCATATTCGAAAAAATGAAGCCCCCCTTGCCCAAGGACAAAGGAGGCTTCTTTAGATCACTTCGTTTTCGGAAGCGTGACGCCATAAGCGAGAATGTCCGCCGCCACTTTGGGACCGAAAGCCCGCATGGCCGGCATGGTTTCCGCTGGTTGACCGTTCATGATTTTCTGCATAATTTCCCAAGGATTGCCGCTGCTCAATTCGCCAACGGTTTCTTCCATTTCCTTTGGTAACGTACCATCTTCACCATGGCATTTGGCGCAGACGGTATTGTAGATCGCCGCGCCCTGCGCCGCATCGCCTTTGACCGCTTTGGTCGCATAGTCGATGTAGTCGCGCATGTCGAACTGACCTTTGCTGACAAAATTGGCCAAATCCATATAGTCCTGTTCCGCCATCATGCCGGCCATGCCATGGTCGGCGTCTTTGATAATGGCGACGATTTTCGCCGGATCGGCATTGGCCATACCTTCAAGGCCTTTGATCCCGGTCAGGTAAGAGCCTTTGGCGTAAGCGCCGTCTTTGCCCTTCAAATCCCAGCCATGGCAGGATTTGCAACGCCATGTAACGTTCCCGGATTTTTTAGTGTTCGATGCAGGCCACAATTTGTGGGTAGGCTCGGGCTTTTTCGCCCCGATGACCTTGAACCACTTGTCATACAGCAGGCCGCCCCGTGCAATGGATGAAGCGTCTTCCGCCGAAGCCTTGGACACTGGCGTAGCGACAAACATGAACGCGGCCGCGGCGCACGACAGAACGGCTGTCGTCATAACTTTCTTAAACATATTGAACTCCCCTAAATCGGACGCTAAACGTCCTAAGTCGAAAATCCCCCGCACGCAACACGCGATGCGCAGGGCCTTGTTTTCGCCGAAACGAAGTCTTGCGACCTCGAAACGAACGGAACGATTTCGAAATTAACGATGACGCTAATCTCCCCCTCAGAAATCAACACAATTATAGTGTGTTTATAGTTCGGCAACAACTTATATATAAATCAAGCATGGGTCCCTACCATCTATGGTCGTGGATCAGGATAACACGTCACCATGACAGAACGTGCAAAGGCCTTACAAAAAGCCCTCGCCGTCTTCATCGGGCGGCGGCAGGAACGTGTTGTCGTCGGCGTTGAACAGATCATCGACGTAGGAAAATTCCTTACGCAAACCGCTACGCGCAAGCAGCTTCCTCTGTACCGGCTCGGGAAAATCGTTGAACATGATCGCGCCGCGTTCGATCAGCACGTTGATCAAATCCTCGATGACGCGGATCAAGCCAAGATCAGATTCCATCAATTCCCGTTGAGCGCGCTGCTCAGGGCTATCGGCGGAGAGAAAGCGGCCAAGGTCCGGATCGTTTGATCCGACCATTTCGCTGCCTTCGACTTCTTCGCTCAGCACTGCGATAATCCGCCCTTCGGCGTTACGCATCACATAAGGCATTTACATTCACCTTCTGGCACGGTGGTTTATATGACTTTTACACTCTAGCGACCCTGTAACGTGATCGCAATCGCTGTTGTTTCAGTCATTGCCCCAAATTGATGACGCCAAACAGTCCGTTTTCGCCAACTTTGGTGTGAAACTCATTTTCAATCACATGTCCGTAGCGGCCACGTTTGGCATCGCGCGCGGTATCGGTTTTGCGTGGCGGGTTGACGGCGATCGGGGATGGGTCCAGGTCGAACACAACATCGTCAAACGTCATGTTGTCCCAAGCCGGGGACGGCCACGCCAAGGCGGTGAAATGATACGCGCCCTCATGACAGGCGGCGATGGTCCAAAAGAAGCCCTTCGACGACAGCTCCGTGTCGACGGCCGGGGCGCCAAACGCGCCGTCGCGTTCAAGGGCCGCCGTGATGCGCGCTGTCTCGGCGTCGCTCAAATTCCGGATGGCGGCTTTCGCCCGCCACGGGTTGAGCAGGCCGCTCAAGGTGCTGACATCAAATTGACTGACCTCCGCAGCTCCGATCACGCCGACATTCAAGCGGCGATCCGCACCCAAGTCATAGGTGCGCACCTGTTCAGTAAACACCCCGTTATAAACCAAGCGGTAGCTGTTGGACGCATTCGGACCACACGCGGCGCGGATATCGCCGCCTTCTAAATAGGAAAACCAGCTGATTTTGCGCGCCAGCGGGTTGTCGGTTGGGCCTTGAGATGCGCAAGCCGAGACCAGCCCCGCCAATGCCCCCACACAGATCAAACCAAGGGCGATTTTAATCGGCTTCGATGAGTTCAAAGTCATGAGTGATCTCCGCTGTTTTGCCGAGCATGATGGACGCCGAGCAGTACTTTTCCGCCGACAGTGAAATCGCGCGTTGCACGCGTTGCGCATCGAGGTTGCGGCCCGTGACCTTAAAGTGAACATGCATGCGCACGAACACCTTGGGCTCCGTCTCGGCGCGCTCAGCCGAGATTTCGGCGACGCACGCGGTGACGTCTTGGCGCGATTTTTCCAAAATGTTCATAACGTCGATGGAGGTGCAGCCCCCCATGCCCAGCATCAACAGCTCCATGGGCCGAACGCCCCGGTCTTCGCCGCCGAAATCGGGCGAACTGTCCATGATCACGCTGTGGCCGCTATCGGGCGTGCCTTCAAACGCGCGCCCACCCAACCACTTTACTTGTGCCTTCATGTGAATTCCTCAATGAGTCTTAGATTCAGACTCAACCATATCAAATTCACACGCCCTTGGGTTTGATTATTGTGTGACGACCTCCTGTATGCTGCGGCGCTTAAGGCAGATCGAACATCACCACTTCCGCCTCACTCAAGGCTTTGACGCTCAGCGCCGTTTCAAAGGTGATCGCAGCCGACCCCCGTTGCGGCACGCGCACGCCGTTGACCTCGACTTCACCGCGCGCAGGCACCAAATACCCACGCCGACCGGGCTCAATCGACTGTTCCAGCGTTTCGCCCTCGCCCATCACGGCGGCCAAAAAAGCGGCGTCTTGATGAATGAACAGCGCGTCTGGATGTTCACGTCCATGACGCCCCGACACCAACGTCACAAACCCATTGCTGATGTGTTCGCGATCAAAGGTGCGGGTGTCCCAACGCGGTTGATGTCCGGTCTCGTCAGGCTCCACCCAGACCTGAAACAGGTCGAGGTCTTCGCCTTCGTGGTTAAACTCGGCATGACGAATGCCGGTTCCGGCGCTCATCACTTGAACCTGACCTGCTTCGGTCCGGCCACGGTTGCCAAGGCTATCTTCGTGACTGACCGCACCGCGCCGCACATAGGTGATGATTTCCATATCGCGGTGAGGATGGGTCGGAAAACCGGCGCCCGCCTTGATGTGATCGTCGTTCCATACCCGCAAGGGCCCAAAGCCCATGCGATCGGGATCGTAATAATCGGCAAAGCTGAAATGATGACAGGCTTTCAGCCAGCCGTGATCTTGATGGCCGAAGTCTTCAAAATGCGTGACCTTGATCATAGCCGTCTCCTTTAAGATTTATGCGGCCCGTTACACGGCAAGTTTACACGGCAAGTTTCGCCGCCAAGCCAGCCACATGCGCACCTTGGGCGCGGGCGATCGCCAGTTCGTTTTGCGATGGCGTGCGGCTACCGTCGCCGCCGGCGATGGTGCTTGCGCCGTAAGGCGAACCACCCGACACCTCATCGGTGTTGGACAGTTCCGCCACCGAAAACGGCACCCCGGCGATCACCATGCCATGATGCAGCAAGGTGACATGAAAAGACGTGATGGTGGTTTCTTGGCCCGCATGCTGCACGGCGCTGGAGGTAAACACCGAACCGACCTTGCCGATCAGCGCCCCCTTCGCCCACAACCCGCCGGTCTGGTCAAGGAAGTTGCGCATCTGCGCGGACATGTTGCCAAAACGGGTTGGCGCGCCAAAGATGATCCCATCGTAATCGGCCAGCTCCTCAGGCGACGCCAGTTCTGCGGTCTGGTCCGTTTTCATGCCCGCACCAGCCATCTGCTCCTCGCTCATCAGTTCGGGAACACGCTTGATCGCGACTTCGACGCCGTCAACGCTTTGGGCGCCCTCAGCGATGGCTGAGGCCAGCGTTTCGATGTGCCCGTAAGAGCTGTGATAAACGACCAATATTTTACTCATATCCGTATCTCCACCTTAGGGTTTGTGATTTCGCTCACGATACGCCACCCCATTTTTATGGACAATTAGGCCATTTAGAACAATACTGTTTCAAAAAAGGAAACGATGACCATGGACATTCTTTCCGGCATGCGGGCCTTTATCACCACCGTGGATATGGGCAGTTTTTCCCAGGCCGCACGCGAATTAACCACCTCCAAGGCCACCGTATCCAAGCAGGTGGCGGCCCTGGAAGATCACTTGCGCGTGCGATTGCTGCACCGGACCACCCGCAAACTGAGCTTGACGGACGAAGGCCGCGTGTACGTGGAACGCGCCCGGCGTATCTTGGATGATTTGGAAGACGCCGAAGACGCCGTTTCACCGCTGAGCGCTGAACCGCGCGGGCGGCTGAGAATCAGCGCCCCACACACCTTCGGCGCGATGCATTTGTCCGAAGCCTTGGCGGCGTTTATCGAACGATACCCGCTGATCCACATGGACATCGAATTTTCAGACCGCCTCGTCAATCTTGTCGATGAGGGCTTCGACGCCGTGATCCGCATTTCGCGGTTACAAGATTCCACCCTCATCGCCCGGCGCATCGCGCCGGTGACCATGACCTTGTGCGCCGCGCCGAGTTATTGGCAAGAATATGGTAAACCGTTACACCCCAATGAGCTTCGCCACCACAAAGGCGTCATCTATTCGTATCTGCGCACCCCTGGCGAATGGTTGTTTAAGGACGCGGGTAAACCGCTGGCCATCAAAATCGGCGGCAATTTAACCACCAACAACGATGTGGTGATCCGTTCCGCCGCGGTTCAGGGCGTCGGCATTTTTTATGGACCGTCCTTCATCGTCAGCCAGGCCCTCAGCCAAGGTAAACTGGAAACGGCGCTGGAAAAATTCTACGACGACCCGCTCAGCGTTTACGCCGTCTATCCATCCAACAAGAACCTATCGCCCAAGGTCCGCGCGTTTGTTGATTTTCTGGTTGAATGGTTCCGCCATACCCCGCATTGGGGCGCCTCAGCGCAAGACGATTAGTCGTATTATTAGCCCGCTTTATAATTTTTTCTCCTTTCTTCTGCCGCGCGCCAACCCTATATGTCAACAATGCCTGGGGGGGGTATTGCAATAAGGCCTTGATGAAGGGGCGTCATTTTAGTTATGGGCAACAGCAAACCAGGTGATCTTCAAGATCCCCGGACAACAGCACCCGAACCGCCACAGCCGGACTTACCGGTTCCCTTAAACGGACGAAACTATTGCGGAGAACTCAACATCCGCATCGATCGTAGTGGAAAGTGGTTCTACAACGGCAGTCCCATCGCACGCAAAGTCATGGTCAGCCTGTTCGCGTCCTTGCTGATGCGCGCAAAGGACGGAGCCTATTGGCTGGTTTCTCCGACCGAAATGGGACGCATCCATGTCGAGGACGCGCCCTTTGTTATCACCCACATGTCCACCAAAAACGAAGGCGAAGACCAAATCATCCAATTTTCCACAAATGTGGACATCGCAGTGACGGTGTCGGAAGATAACCCGATCTTGATGAAGCCCAACCCGCTTACAGGCGAATTAACGCCCTATGTGGTGATGCCGGGCAACATTGACGCCCGCATCGAACGCGCGATCTATTATGATCTGGTGGAACTGGGCGCGGTTATGGATTTAGGCGATGAAGAAATTTTTGGCGTGTGGAGTTGCTGCTCCTTTTTTCCACTTGGCTCCATACACGGCGCAGAGCAAGACGCTGAGCAAGACACCGGGCAAGACACCGGCGCGTAATGGATGGAATTTGGACTGTTGACGATCACGCTTGACCGAGACTGGATCACCCACCGCCTGTCCAATCTGAGCACGCCACTCGAACGCGGCGACCACGACCTCAACCCTGGCTTTCGCCCTGATCCGCCGCTGCGCCCCGCCGCGGTCTTGGTTGGACTGGTTGAGCGCGGCGACGGACTGACCGTGTTGCTGACGCGACGCACCGAACATTTACAACACCATCCCGGCCAAGTCAGCTTTCCCGGCGGGCACATCGAACGCCATGACAGCAGCGCGGTCGCTGCGGCCTTGCGCGAGACTGAAGAAGAAATCGGGCTGCCCGCAACCCACATCAAGGTCATCGGCAGGCTCGACACCTACGTCACCCGCACCGGGTTCGAGGTCACGCCGGTGGTGGCGATGATTCACCCCCCCTTTGATCTGAGCCCAGACCCCCATGAAGTCGCCGAAGTCTTTGAAGTCCCGCTGGCCTTTTTAATGGACCCGAACAACCACCAACGCCATGAGCGCGAATTTGGAGGCATCAAGCGCTTTTTCTACGCAATGCCATACGGTGATCATTTCATTTGGGGGGCGACGGCGGGCATGATCGTCGATTTGTATCAGGTCCTCACCAGCCCCGCCTAAACGCCGCCCATAGACGAAACTGGCCCGACCTGATAAGCCTTTAGGCAACAGAAACAGCGCCCTCATACCGAACAAGGGAATTCCATGGTTCGCATAATCATTACGTACATTTTACCGCTGGTGTTGCCGACGGTGCTGTATTTCGCCTGGACTCAGTGGGTGCGCAAACAGGTGCAGACCCACCGCGCCCAAGCCGCCGCCGAAGGGGTCGCGGGCGATCATACAGAACCCGCCGATTATGAGATTAGAGCACCGTGGTTTCGGCTGATCCTCGCAGGCGTCATTCTTATGATGGTCGGATTGGTGCTATCGGTTTTCTTGAGCCCCAAAAACCCGCCGGACAGCACCTATCAGCCGCCGCGCCTGGAAGGCGACACCATCGTGCCCGGCCAATTCGTGCCAAAATCGAAATAGCCTCACCTGAACGAAAGCTGCTTGCGTGGAACCGACCGGACTCATCGCCCCACAGCCCTGGATGACGGCGCCCCAAACGCAGGCGGTGATGGACGCCTTTCGCGCTGCGAACGCCGAAGCCCGCTTCATTGGGGGCTGCGTGCGCGATGCGGTGCTTAAACGCGCCGCCAAAGACATCGACATCGCCACGCCCGAAGAACCGGACCGCGTTTTGGAGATTCTCCAAGCCGCAAACATCCGCGCCATCCCCACCGGCCTCAAACACGGCACCATCACCGCCGTGGTCGGCGCGGACCACTTTGAAATCACCACCTTGCGCATCGATGTGGAAAACTATGGCCGCCACGCCAAAGTCGCGTTCACCGACGACTGGACACAGGATGCAGCGCGGCGCGACTTCACCATCAACGCCATGTCGTGCGATGAGCATGGCAACGTCTATGATCCCTACGATGGGCTGGAACACCTCGGCAAGGGTTGGGTGCGCTTCGTCGGCGAGGCCGAACAACGCATCGGTGAAGACGTCCTCAGACTGCTGCGTTTTTTTCGCTTTTACGCCCAATACGGCAAGCCGCCGATCAACCTGCCGGCGTTGCGCGCGTGCCGCAAGCTGGCCTTTCGCTTGCCCGAATTGTCCGGCGAACGGGTGCGCGGCGAGCTGTTTCGCATCCTCATGGCCCCCAACCCCGCCGACACCATCACCTTGATGCGCGCCGAAAAAGTTTTGCCGTACATCCTGCCTGAGGCTGGCGACGTTGGGCGGCTGCGCATGGTGGCGTGGCTGATCGAACGCGCCGTAAGGTTCGATGACATCGACACCGACCCGGTTCGCCGCTTGGCCGCATTGCTCAAACCAGGACTGACTATCGATACGGTTAAGGCGTTGAGTGAGCGTTTGAAGTTTTCCAACCGCGAACGCAACCACCTGCTCGCCATGACCGCCCCGGCGCCGATCATCAATGCGGACATGTCGGATAAAGATGTGCGCATCGCTTGCGCCGAGGTGGGGCCAAAAATCGTCATCGATCGCGCTCTGCTCAGCTGGGCGGGGGAATTGGCCTTGCAAGCCCACCTGCCATCCCCCCGAACAGAAAGCTGGCGTCACCTGATTGAAACCGCACGCGACAGCCACATTGCGCCGCTGCCCATCAAGGGACGCGACGTGTTGGAGATGGGCGTCGCTCACGGTCCTGAAGTCGGGCGCCTACTCGAACAAATCGAGACTTGGTGGCGTGATCTTGATTTCCGCCCTGATCGCGACGCCTGCCTGGAAAAGCTTAAGCACCTGCTGAAAACCCACCCATAAGGGCCGTTTTCCGTCCCCATTTCCCCTCATCGGCGCCCCTATATTTCTGGGCCGCTCGCCTGCCGAGGCAAAACCCTCGATTCCCAATTCATGCAAAAACTACACCTGCGGGCTGGATATTTAGCAGTCGCAGCATTTTTTCACGTTAAAAGTCATCCGCGCATCACCGTGATAACTTACAACTGAGGGCGCTATCGCGCCATTTTCCTAGATTTTCCGATTTTCTAAGTGAATATAATAAAAATCTCATATTTTGTGCATATGCAGCATTTTAACCTGCCTTTTTGGGTAGTCCACACCCCCACAACCTTGTAGTAGCGCAGCATCTACTTTTTATTGTATTCATGAATACTAGTTATTATTTAAATGCATGATCACTAATACATGAATAATACTAATATTACTTAGTTGTAATATTAAGCCATGCTAATGTGACTTGCCTGCGAAGTTTTCCCATACGGGGTGTGCCAGGACGATGTAGCTGGACGATGTAGCTGAACGACTTAGCAAAAGGGAGCGAAAGCCCATGTCACCTGACCGCCCAAAACGCAGACCTTTTCCCTGGATCCGCTCCATCATGGCGGCCGGCGTCGTCGGCGCGTTGATTGTGTTGGGCGGGCAACTGTTGGAACAAGAACGTGTCGGTGGCGAAAGCCCCGTCACCGAAGCCGGGCCCCGGGTGCCGGGCGCCGTGTTCCCCACCGACACCTTCGTCGGCAAAGACGTGCCCCAGCCCATCAACTATTCACACAAACTGCATGCCGGCGATCTGGGCATCAACTGCTTGTACTGTCACACCTATGCGCGGCGTTCCAAGGTTGCGGGCATTCCGCCGACGTCTAAGTGCATGGGCTGTCACACCATCGTCGCAACGGCGGACGAAAAACCGGAAATCGAAAAGCTCACTTTGATGTGGGAAAGCGGCCAAAGCCCTGCTTGGAACAAAGTCAACGACATGCCGGACTTTGTGCACTTCAGCCATGAACGGCATCTACAAAAGTTCCTGTTCGACAACCCCGATATGAACATCGAAGACTCCCGCGAAGTCTGCGCTATGTGCCACGGCGATATGGTCGAGGTCGGGGTGGCGAAAAAGATGCGCCCTCTGACTATGGGTTTTTGCAACACCTGTCACGAAAACAACGATGGCCCGGCGGATTGCACCCGCTGCCACAAGTAAGGAAAGGAGAGAGATCATGGCGACAAAAATTGATCGTAGAAGCTTCCTGAAAGTGCTCGGCCTCGGTGGCGCGGGCGCGGCGCTGGCCGGTTGCGACATGCCATCTTACGCGACCATGGAAGAAGGCGAAGAGCAGGTCTTTTCCTATCTGGCCCCCGAAGAGTACGTGGTGCCCGGCATCGGCGTTTGGTACGCATCCACCTGTTTGCAATGCTCCGCCGGTTGCGGCGTGCATGGCCGGGTGCGCGAAGGCCGCGCGCTCAAACTCGAAGGCAACCCCGACACCGCCGTGAACAAAGGCAAGCTGTGCCAGATGGGCCAAGCGGCCTTGCAAACCCATTACAACCCCGACCGCATCACAAGCCCACGCATCGGCGGCAAAAACGTCACGTGGCCCGAAGCGCTGGCTTTCATCAAAGAAAAAGTCACCGGCGCGCCGGTATGGATGACCGGATCGATCAGCGGCCACCAGGCGGTCTTACTTGACGCCCATCTGAACGCCAGCGGCGGCGGCGCGCATTACGCGGTTGAAACGATCAACGCCCAAGCCTGGCAAGCCGCGTGCGCAGACACCCTCGGCGACGCGCAACCCAACTTGCACATCGACAAAGCCCTCTGCGTGCTTTCGTTCGGCGCGGACGTCCTCGGCACCTGGGTTTCGCCGGTGAAATTCATGGCGGACTACGGCAAATTTCGCGCCGCGCCACGCGGCGTGCTGACGGTGGTTGAACCCGCCATGACGTTAAGCGGCGCCAACGCCGATCATTGGGTCGCGGCCCGCCCTGGATCGGAAGCCGCCGTGGCGCTGGGCGTGGCCCAAGTGCTCGCCAGTGAATACAGCGTATCCACGTCCGCGCTGCCCAGCGGTGCGGCTGACGCCATCGTGGCCATGACGCCTGAACGGGTGAACGCGCTTTCAGGGGTTGACGCCAAAACGTTGTCCAAGATCGCCGAAACGTTGATGAGCAACAGTCCATCTTTGGTGATCGGCGATGGCAGTTATGAAACCGCCGCCGCCGCGATGATCCTGAACCTGATGCTCGGCAACGTCGGCGCAACCATCACGCCCAGCGCGGAGCTGGTTCCGGCGGACCTGGGCGTGCGCAGCGGCTCAACCAAAGCCTTGGCCGACTTTGCGGCCGACGCTCAAGCGGGGCGCATTGGAACCGCTTTCATCACCGGAACGAACCCGGCATTCACCGCACCTGGCGGACTAAAGATCGAAGACGCGTTGTCCAAAATCGGACTCAAGGTCGCGGTGGCGATGTTCGAAGACGAAACCACTCAGCTTTGCGATGTGGTGTTGCCGCTGGCGTCATCGTTGGAGGACTGGGGCAGCCATGTCCCAGCAACCGGCGCCGGACGCGGTGAAATTCATGTCCAGCAGCCATTGATGGAAAAGCTGCATCCCGAGGTGCTGGGCCTGGGCGACATTTTGCTGGGCTTGACCCAAGACGCGGGCGCTGACGGCCTTGAGGACTTCGAAGATTATTACGGCTACCTGCGCACCGCCATCAGCGCGATGATCGGCGCCGACTTTGAGCCCGAATGGCAAGCCGTGTTGCAGGCGGGCAAAGTCCAAGCCCCCACTGCGGACAGGTCCTTTACGGCGAACGGCGCGCTGAACTTCAACGTGCCTGAAACCAAAGCGCCGCCCGCGGGGCGCCTGAGCCTCATCACCACCGCGCGCCAAGGCTTGTTTGATGGTCGTCACGCCAATTTGCCGTGGCTGCAAGAAGCGCCCGATCAGATATCCAAAGCGGTATGGGACAGTTGGGCCGAAATCCATCCCACCACCGCCGCCGGGCTAGGCCTGAAAGACGGCGATTACGTCACCATCACCTCAGACAGCGGCGCAATCACCACCCGGGTGTTTCTCTACAAGGGCGTTCATCCAGACGCCATCGCGGTGCCCATGGGACGGGGGCACACCCATTATGGCCGTTACGCCACCGGGATTGGCGTCAATCCGCTGAACCTTCTGGACGGAACCGCCGATGGGCGCACAGGTGAGTTCCTCAACACCACATCCGTTCGCGTTCAAGCCACCGGCGACAATCGCCATCTGGTGCGCCTGATGGACGTCGATCAACAATATGGGCGCAAGCTCGCCGCGACAATTTCCGCGGACCAGCTTCGCCGCAACCAGGGAGGTGCCTGATCATGCCTTCACTTCTCGGAAACATCTTCAAGGGCTGGGCCGACTATTCCAAAGGCAATGAGGAAGGCGGCCATCACGACTATGAACACATGTACGCCTTGGCCATCGACTTGGATCTGTGCACCGGCTGTAATGCGTGCTCCACCGCGTGCTACGCAGAAAACAACCTTGCGACCGTAGGCGAAGACAAATTCGGCGCACGCCAAGCGATGCACTGGCTACGGGTTGAGCGTTACTTCGACGAACCCGACATGGACAAGATCGAAGAGACCAACGACACCGACACTCAATCGCGCGGCGCGTCGTTCCTGCCGATGATGTGTCAGCATTGCAACGCCGCACCGTGCGAACCGGTGTGCCCCGTGGGCGCGACCTATCACACAGTCGATGGCCTCAACGCCCAGGTTTACAATCGCTGCATCGGGTCGCGGTACTGCGCCAACAACTGCCCCTTCCGAGTGCGCTATTTTAATTTCTACGACAACGCGGACAGTTGGCCGGCGCCGATGGACCAACAGCTCAACCCCGACCTTTCCGTGCGTTCAAAAGGCGTGATGGAAAAATGTTCCATGTGCCTGCAACGCACCCGCGCGGCGCGCGACACCGCCAAGCGTGAAGGACGAGAGCTTCAAGACGGCGACATCCAGACCGCCTGTCAGCAGACCTGTCCGACCTCAGCTATTATGTTCGGCGACTTGCTCGACGAGACCAGCGCCATTTCGAAAATTTGGAAACGCCATCAGGTCAAGCTGGGCGTCTACAAGCAAGACAAAGAAAACCCCGAGCTGCGCGGCTATCGCATCTTCGAAGAGCTCAACGTCGACACCAAGGTTCTCTACCTCGAACGCGTCAGGGAGGTCTAAGTCATGACTGCACAACAAAACCCTGCGCAAAAGCACCTGACGCAAGAGCAAACCAAAGACATCGATGAAAATATCGAATGGGCGAAGATCAACGCCGATGTTTTGCGTTCGATGGAAAACCCGCGGCGCGGCTATTGGGTGGCGATGTTCATTTCCGTCGCGCTGTTCAGCGTGATGATTTACGCCGAAGTCCATCAGTATATGTTCGGCATGGGCGACGCTGCGCTCAACACCTCGCACATGTGGGACTTGTACATCTCCACCTTTGTGTTTTGGATTGGCATGAGCCATTCGGGCACCTTGCTGTCGGCGATCTTGCATCTGGTTCACGCCGACTGGCGCAAGCCCATCTACCGTTTCGCCGAAGCCATGACGACATTTTCGTTGCTGACGGCGGGTATCTTCCCGGTCATCCATTTGGGTCGGGTGTGGAACTTCTATTGGGTGATGCCATACATGTCCGATCGTGGACTGTGGCCGAATTTTCGCTCCCCACTGATTTGGGATGCGTTCGCCATCACCGCGTACCTGACCAGTTCAGTATTATTTTTGTACATCGGCATGATCCCCGATTTGGCGATTTGCCGCGACAACGCCAAAGGCTGGCGCAAGAAACTGTACACCTGGCTGTCGCTGGGCTGGCGCGGCGACGATGCCCAGTGGCGTAATTTCCGCTTCACCTATTTGATGATCGCGTGCTTGCTGATCCCGCTGGCGGTATCCGTGCACTCAATCGTGTCGATGGACTTTTCCATGTCGATCATGCCCGGCTGGCACGTCACCACCTTCCCGCCCTACTTCGTTGCCGGGGCGCTGTATTCGGGCTGTGCGGCGATCATCACGCTGTTCATCTTGCTGCGGTATTTTTTCAAGTTCGAACACTTCATGACCATGCCGATCTTGGACAAGGTCTGCAAACTGACCTTCGTTATCGCGATGGTGTGGACCTATTTGAACTTGGTCGAATTCGCTTCGGTTTGGTACGGCCACGACATTCCCTCCAAAGAAGTCCTGCTCGCCAAGGCCAGCGGTCCGTACTCGCCGTTTTTCTGGGGCATGATGTTCTTCGGCTCGGTCCTGCCGTTCGCGCTGCTGAGCCAGTGGATCCGGCGCAACATGTATGTGCTGTTTTTCGTGTCGGTGTTTCTCAACGTCGGCATGTGGCTGGAACGGTGGATGATCGTCACCCCGACCTTGTCGTTGGGCTACCATCCGCAAGCGTTCAACACCATGTGGCCGGGCTGGGTCGAATGGGCCATGGTCGGCGGCAGCTTCGGCTGGTTCGGCATGCTGTTTTTGGTGTTCGTCAAGGTGTTCCCGTCGGTGTCCATGTATGAGGTCAAAGAAATGGTCTATCACCGCAAGCGCACCGTCTATGAAGACGTGGACGAGATGATGAACCTGCACTCTGGCGTGCCGGGACCGGAACCTGACCTGGGGTCCGCCCCCGCACCACAAAGCACGGGAGGGGCGTGACATGGGCAATCATCACAAAACCCTGGTTCACAAAACCAAGCGCGTGCTGGGCCTGTTCGGGGACTTCGACGAAGCCTTCGAAGTGATCGCCGACATCCGCCGCTACAAAGTGCCGGGCCTGACCGTCGATGACGTGACCTTAAAATCACCTATCGAACACCCCGAAATCGAAGACGTGTTGGGGGAGCGCCCATCCAACGTGCCGAAGTTCGCCTTTTGGGGCAGCCTGTTCGGATTGGTGTTCGGCTTTTTGTTCTTGGCCAGCGCGCAAGCCAACTTCCTGGCCCAGCCATCGGGCGGCAAGCCGATCATCACCATCCCGTCCAACATCGTGCTGGCTTACGAGATGATGATCTTATTCGGCGTGTTATCGACCTTGGTCGGCTTTATCATCGGCGCGAAATTGATGCGCAAAAGCACCGGCCTTTACGACACCGCCATCACGGTCGATCAAATCGGAATCGTCATCGAGGTCGCGGATGAGCAGGAACAACCGTTGAAAGACCTGTTCACCAAACACAACGTCATCGAAGTGCATGAGGAGACCTTAAAATGATTTTCCCCATTCGCACTTTATGTACGGCCGCCACTCTCATCGCGATGAGCGCCACCCATGCACACGCTTGGCCGTGGTCCAACGACATGATGAACCAAGCGTCGATCAAGCCCCAGGAAAAGATCACGCCGTTCCCGGCCAGGTCCATCCCGGTGACTGGCATCCCGTCTGCACAGTGGGAAGACCGCGACGCGACCGAGAACTTAACCAACCCGCATGCGCCATCCGCAAGCTCGCTGAAAACCGGCAAGGTTTTGTTCAAAATCTATTGCGCCGCGTGTCACGGACAGACCGGGCGCGCCGAAAGCGCCGTCGCCAAGTTGGGCATGCCGGCCAACGACCTGACTGACGATTACGTGCAAAACGAACTGACGGAGGGCTGGGTGTTCGGCACCATCACGTTCGGCAGCGCGGTAATGCCGCCATATGGACGCGCGGGCGATCAAAATGACGAGGCCCGCGGCGCCAACGACCTCAGCGTCGATGAGCGTTGGCACGTGGTCAATTACGTCAAGCACCAGTTGAAGGCCGACGCCATCGCTGCCGGACCGTTGCCGGAAGAACCCGAAGAATCAGCTAAAGGGGAGAACTGATCATGGACGATTTCGGCAGCTGGTCGGTTCTGACCACGAATTTCCTGATTGTGCTCTACTTGGCTTTGGGCGGCGCGATCTTTCCAGTGATCTTGCATCTGGCGGGCGCGCACCGCTGGCGCCGCCAAGTGGGCTTTTTGTCCGGCACCTGCACGGCGCTGTTTCCCATCGCGTTCGTGTTGCTGATCATTTTGCTGGCCAACGGCGAGATGACCTTTCCGTGGTTGAAATACGCTCACGAGACCGGAGACCATCTGGGCGGCTGGCACAATTATCGTTTCTTGGTGGCGCGTGAAGTGATCGGATTTTTGATCGTCGCCGGGCTCAGCGTCGCGGCGATCCGCTGTCAGTATCTGGCCGAAGCGCAACCCGACGAACATCGCCCGGGGCGTTTCAACACCTTGGCGGTGCTGATGCCGTTCGCATACGTGATCTACGGCACCATGGTGGCGTGGGATTTCGAAATGACCCTGCAGCCGGGCTGGCACTCGGCCAGTTACGGCGCGTATCAATTCCAAAGCGCGTTCCACGGTTTCCTCGGCTTCTTCGCCATGATGCTGTATTTCCTGGATCGCTCAGACCGTCTGACGCGTCATTTCGAACCCAAGATCTTCAACTACATGGCGCAGTTCATCCTCGCGATGAGCATCATGTGGGTCTACTTCTACTACACCCAATATCTGGTCATGTGGTACGGGCGCCTGCCCAACGACATGGAACGCTATTGGCGGATGATCGAAGAAGGCTACCTGCTGATCGGCGTGGTGTTCTTGTTCTTGAAATTCGTCATTCCATTCTGCGTGTTCTTGTTTAAACGCAACCGCCACAATCCGTTCACCATCATGCTGATGGGCTTTAGCGTGATCCTCGGCACCTGGATCGAACGCTACGTGTGGATTTCCGGTTCCGTCGCCAGCGAGCTCTATCACATCCCGCTTTCGAGCACCTTCGATCTGGCCGTGACGGTCGGCATCATGGGATTGAGCTGGCTGGCGGTGGCGTGGGCGCTGATGAACTGGTGGCTGATCCGTCACGAGGCATAGATGAATTGAGTTTGAGGAGCGCCCTTTTGGGGAGGGCGGAAAAGGGGGGGCCTGAAAAGGTCTCCTCTTTTTTCGTATATCAGACGCCTTCAATCGGCATGCCGACACCCAAAGACCAAGGCCACCAAGGGTTGTGATTCAGATGTGGCCAACCCGTATATTTATATATCGATAGCCATAAATAGATGGCCATGCTATAAGTAAGGTCAAATCTCACATAGCTGTTTATTTGACTCGCCCAGGCTTGCGTCTTGGTGTGGCGTTTTGCGCGCCACGTGTCTGGATGAATCGTTTTGCGGGCTGCGCGGACAATCCGGTGGGCGCATCAAATCATAAACAGGGAGAATATTCATGTCGGTCGAGACCACCTTTGAACAGATCAATGTCGCCAAGGCCAACATGGACGACGTCTATGATCAGTCCGACCCAAGGGCTTATTTCCGCGAATTGCATAAGCTCGACTACGCAATCCCCGACAACGCCAAACCGATCTTCCAGCAACTGATCCGCCATTTGCAAAAACGCCGTGACGACACGGTTCACGTCCTTGATTTAGGCTGTTCCTACGGCGTCAATGCGGCGCTGCTCAAGCATGACTTGTCCATGGATAAACTTTACAAACATTGGGATCAAAATTCTCTTGTCGAGGCGACATCCGAAGAGGTCCTCACGCACGACCGGGACTTTATGAACAATCTTGACGAATCTGAAGACATTTCGGTGACCGGCCTCGACCAAGCCGACGCCGCCATTAGATTTGCTAAGGACTCAGGCCTGTTGGACAACGGTATCACCGTAAACCTAGAAACCAACTCGCTGTCTGCGCAGGAGAAACAAGAGCTGGCGCCGATCGATCTCATGATCTCGACCGGGTGCGTCGGCTATATGACCGAGAAGAGCTTCGAATGTTTGTTGCCAGCCGTAACCCAGGGACAGCCCCCATGGATTGCTAATTTCGTGGCGCGGATGTTCCCGTTCGACACCATCGAGAAGACCCTGAACGATTGGGGCTATGTCACGGAGAAGCTCGAAGGGCGGTTTTTTGATCAACGCCATTTCGCGTCGGCTCAAGAACAAGAACAGGTCATTGATCAACTGAGTACGCAAGGCATTGATCCCGCAGGCAAGGAGACCGAAGGCCATCTTTTGGCCGAGTTTTACCTGTCCCGTCCGGCGAGCGAAGTGGCCAAGACGCCCCTTGAACAGTTGCTCGCCAGTTGAACGCAACGTCCAGCGCGATCCATTTTGGCTCATCTGTTGACGGCGCCCTTTAGGGGCGAACAAAAAGGGGGGAGACCTGAAAAGGTCTCCCCCCTTTTCTATGTCGGCGCAAAGCCCCCGGTTTGGCGCAAGGCTTCGCCCAGCACCATCGCGGCGGCCACTGCGATGTTCAGCGACCGTGCGCCAGAAGCCATGGTAATGGTGACGCGGGCATCGACGGCGGCGTGGACATCGTCGGGCACGCCTGCGCTTTCCGATCCCAACAGCAGGACATCGCTGGGCTGGAAGGTGAAATCTGTATAAGAAACCGCGCCTTTGGTGGTGAGCAGCACCAAACGCCGCCCCTCGTGTTTCTGGCGCTGGGCGCGAAAAGCGTCCCACGAATTGTGGCGTGTGACTTGGGCCAGATCCAAATAATCCATACCCGAACGCTTAAGATGGCGGTCCGAGAACACAAAACCGCACGGCTCGATGATATCCGCGCCCACATTTAGGCATGCGCAGGTGCGCAGCAGCGTTCCGGTGTTTTGGGGGATATCTGGTTGAAATAAGGCTAAGTCCATGATTTTTCAGCTTTGATCCGTTCTATTTCGCACCCGCAAAGTCATTATATTAGAAAGGGTTAATTTTTTTCCTTTTTTCTAGTGTGGATTTCTTATATACCGTGTCCGGACTCGGATGGCCTATATTTGTAGGCTAGCCCAGTTTTGCGTTTGGCAGGACGGCTATTCGGATCGCATGAAAGCGGTCCGGGGCGCGACGAACAACTTCGGAGCCCCTCAAAAGCAGTCCGCCGCCACCTGTGCGTAGAGCCTGTGACCAAGGTCAGGAAAGGCGTCATCATGACGGATAACCCCACGAATAATCCAGAGGAAATGGACGGCAATCGTCGTGACTTTCTTCTGATTTCCACCACCACCCTCGGCGTAGCGGGCGTAGCCCTAGCTGCTTGGCCGTTCATTCATTCCATCAACCCCGCCAAAGACGTTCTGGCGCTGGCTTCGACCGAGGTCGATTTGTCCTCCATCGAAGTCGGCATGGCCATCACCGCCATGTGGCGCGGCAAGCCGGTCTTCATTCGCCACCGTACGGCGGAAGAAATTCAAGCTGCTGAAGATGTCGATCTGGGCGAACTTCGCGATCCCCAAGCCGATGCAGACCGCATTCAGCAGCCTGAATGGCTGATCACGGTCGGCGTCTGCACCCACTTGGGCTGCATCCCGTCCGGCCAAAGCATTGGCGACGCCCGTGGCGACTTTGGCGGGTGGTATTGCCCCTGTCACGGTTCGCACTACGATACATCCGGCCGCATCCGCAAGGGTCCGGCGCCGTTTAACCTGCCCGTGCCACCGTATGCCTTTACGGACGACACGAACATTGTGATTGGGTGAGGTCGGCCATGAAACGCACTCAAAGCTCGAACCGCTTGGTTCAATGGATCGACGACCGGCTGCCGATTTTCAGCTACGCCGACCAAAACGTCATCGCGTATCCCACGCCGAAGAACCTGAACTACTGGTGGAACTACGGTTCCATCGCCGGCATCATCTTGGTGATCATGCTGGTTACAGGCATCTTCTTGGCGATGAACTACCAACCGCACGCCGATGTGGCGTTCGCCAGTGTCGAACGTATCGTTCGCGACGTGAATTACGGGTGGCTGTTGCGCTATCTGCATATGAACGGCGCATCGATGTTCTTCATCGTCGTCTATATCCACATGTTCCGTGGCCTGTACTTCGGTTCGTACAAAGCGCCGCGTGAAATTTTGTGGATGGTCGGCGTGACCATTTATGTCGCCATGATGGCCACCGCCTTCATGGGTTACGTGTTGCCTTGGGGCCAAATGAGCTTCTGGGGCGCGACCGTTATCACCAACCTGTTCTCCGCGATCCCGCTGGTCGGCGACTACATCGTCACCTGGATCTGGGGTGGTTTCTCGGTCGACGTGCCGACCATCAACCGTTTCTTCGTGTGGCATTACCTGCTGCCGATGATCTTGGTGATGTTGGTTGTGGTCCACTTGTGGGCGTTGCATGTGCACAAATCGTCCAACCCGCTGGGCATCGACATCAAAACCCCGCAGGACATGATGCCGTTCCACCCGTTCTACACGATCAAGGATCTGTACGGGTTGGGTCTGTTCATGATCTTCTTCCTGTTCTTCGTGTTCTTCTACCCGAACTTCTTCGGCGAAGCGGACAACTACATCCCCGCCAACCCGATGGTGACCCCGCCGCACATCGTTCCGGAATGGTACTTCTTGCCGTTCTACGCGATCTTGCGCGCAATCCCCGACAAATTGGGTGGTGTGGTCGTGATGTTCGCCGGTGTGTTGATCTTGTACGTCCTGCCCTGGTTGGATACGTCCAAGGTGCGTTCCGCAACCTACCGTCCGATTTTCAAGCAACTGTTCTGGATTTTCCTCCTGAACTGCATCTTGCTTGGCTATGTCGGCGCCCAGTCTCCCGACAAAGAACTGTTGGGCATGTCGATGACATTCTGGGGCCGCTTGGCGACCTTCTACTACTTCTTCCACTTCATGGTGTTGTTGCCGCTGGTCGGCAAGCTTGAGAAGCCCAAACCGCTTCCCAGCAGCATCTACGAAGAAGTGGCGAAGAAATGCCGCGCGAAGGAGGATTGATCCATGCGTAAATTTCTTATCACAGCTGCAATGGGCGTAAGCTTAGCCGTTTCCAACGTGGCGTTTGCTGCGGGCGACATGGTCAAACCCATCGACATGAAATGGTCCTTCGAAGGCGTCTTCGGCACCTTTGATCGTGAAGCGATCAAAAAGGGCGGTCAGATCTTCTTCGAAGTCTGCACCGGCTGCCACTCCATGAACTTGATGTCGTACCGCAATCTGGTCGACATCGGGTGGACGGAAGAAGAAGCCAAAGCCATTGCGGAAGGATACGAAGTCGAAGACGGCCCCAACGAGGAAGGCGAGATGTTTATGCGTCCTGCACGCCTGTCGGACCGTTTTGTGTCTCCGTTCGCCAACGAAAAGGCTTCGCGTTACGCCAATGGCGGCGCGTACCCGCCGGACCTGTCGGTGATCACCAAAGCCCGCGTCGGCGGACCGGACTACATCTACAGCCTGCTCTCCGGCTACAGCGAAGATGTTCCTGAGGACGTCCACATGGCGGAAGGGACGCACTACAACAAGTACTTCCCCGGTCACCAGATTTTCATGGCTGCGCCGCTGTATGGCGAAACCGTGGAATTCCCCGACGGCACCTCGGGCACCTTGGAAGAGGAAGCGGCTTACATCGTCAACTTCCTGTCCTGGGCGGCCGAGCCTGAGTTGGAAGAGCGTAAATCGTTGGGCATCAAGGTCATGTTGTACCTGATCTTGCTGACCGCCATGCTCTACGCGCTCAAGCGTCGCATCTGGAACCGCATCTGCCTGGACGAATACACCCACGGCCCATATGTGGATCAGTACCAGAAGGACCTCGACAAGCACAAAATGCCGGGCTAAGCCGCGCAGCTTGTAACCAATATAAGCCCCCGCTCATCGAGTGGGGGCTTTTTCTTGGCCCCCGCCTGTCACGGCCCCCGACCTCCCCCATGAGCTTTTTGCTCACGACACGCAAATTCATTCTATACTGGGCGCAAGCTCAACGATCACAAGGCAACCACATGAAGTCCCCCGTAAGCCGGAAGTATTTCATCGTCGATGACGACCCGACCATCAGCGCACTGGTCGAAACCCTTCTGGTGAATGCAGGGCACACGGTTTCTTCATGCACATCCAGCGTCGAGGCGTTGGAACGCATCACCGCCGAAAAGCCCGATGTGGTGATCGCCGATATCATGCTGCCCGTTATGGATGGTTTTCAATTGTGCAAGCGCATCAAGAGCGCCCCGGATCTCGTAGGCGTGTATGTGGTGATGCTATCAGCCAAAGCCTATGACTTCGACCGCGCATACGCCCAAAAAATGGGCGCAGACGGATACATCGTCAAACCCTTCAATCCCCTCACCCTGACCGACGAACTGGAAGCCATCGTCGCCAGCGACATGACCCTCACGTACTGGGGCGTACGCGGCACATTACCAGTACCTGGCCAAGATACGTTGCGCTATGGGGGCAATACGTCGTGCGTCAGCATTGAAGTTCCTAATAAGCCGATGCTGATATTTGACGCTGGCACCGGGATCAAAAACCTGTCGGACAGTATTTTCGCGGGGCCTAAAAAACGCCTCAGCGCCAAGATCTTCATTTCCCACCCCCATTGGGATCACATCAACGCGCTGCCGTTCTTCGGCCCCATGTATGTGCCGGGTAACGAGTTTGAGATTTTGGGTGCGCGCCACGGCGACACCACCATGCGCGAATTGATCAGCGCCCAGATGGACGGCATCTATTTCCCGATCACCATTCGCGAATTTTCCGCACGGATCTATTTTCGCGATCTGGGCGAAGAAACCGTCAATATCGACGGCATTACGGTGCGCGCTATGCTGTTGAATCACCCGGGCAACTGCTTGGGCTACCGCATTGAGCATAACGGCCGGTCGGTCTGCTACATCACCGACAATGAATTGTTTCTGCCCGACAATCCGCTCTACAACGCCAATTACGTCGAACGACTGGTCAACTTTTGCCACGGGGCGGACCTGTTGATCACCGATACGACCTATACCGACGCCGAATACGTCACCAAGGTCACCTGGGGACATTCATGCATCAGTCGGGTTGCCGATCTAGCGCACCGCGCCGAGGTCAAAACCCTGCACCTGTTCCACCACGACCCCAGCCAAAACGACGACGCCATCGACGCCAAGCTGGATCAGGCCCGCGCTGCATTGGCCGCATTAGGTTCCAAAACCGTGTGCGAAGCCCCAGCCGAAGGCGTGACGTTGAAGCTGTGAATGGCGTGAACGCACGGGCGGTGACTGGTGAATGGCTGTCTTTCTCATCAAATGTTTATAGAACGTACTGCGCCCCCCCCCGCTTCAATGAAGTCGGGGGGGGGGGGCTTTGCCGAACGAACCGGGCTGAAACCTTCATGACGACGTTGCGGGGCAAGCTCGAATCGTGGCACAATTATTACGAGCTTAGTCGCAATTGCGGCTGCTTTATTGTTGTCAACTTGGTTCGAGAAATGGAGCAACGATATGTCTGAAATTAAAATCGACAAAGCCGCATGGAATACCTTTTCAAAACAAAGTCAGGATAAAGCTGTAAGGTTTTTGAAAGACAACGGCATTCTCGACGAGCACGACACCATCGTTGAAGTCGAGGGCGGCGCCGGACATGCCCTTAACCTTCTCGACACCGTGGAAAATTGCATCGACGGATGCGTAGCCGTCTCCAATGCGGCCTTTGTCGCATGCATGCAAGGCCCGGGCGCTGATAAGCGCAAATGTTTCGAAGTTCGCGCCAAAGCTTTCTATGCCTGTATGGAAGATTGCCAAAACGACTAAGCGGAGCTTATGCCATGAGCGATATCAAAATTGATAAATCTGTTTGGAAGTTGCTCTCAAGCACCACGCAAGCCGCAATCACCAAGCGGTTGGTGGATAACAACATCATCGGCGCCGATGACGTCATCGTCGCCGATGAGGAAGCAACGGACGTCAAAGCCCCACAACTCAGCGCCTTTCAAGCCTTTCGCGACTGCGGATCATCTTGCGATCAAGAAGCCACCGCCACATTTGTCGCCTGTATGCAATCGCCGGGTACCAACCAAAAACTCTGTGGAAAGATCGCCCAAGCGACATTTTTCGAATGCATGGAAAACTGCGTTGACGACGACGACGAATGAGCGCTGCCTCCAAAGCAGCCTACTGCGTCATTAAGATATGCACATGCACGCCGACGCTGGCGGCCAACGAACGCAGGTCGTAACCGCCTTCCAAAAGCGACACCACCTTGCCCTCGCAACATTGATTGGCGAGCTCGACCAGCTCCGCCGTGATCCACGCGAAGTCCGCCGTCTGTAGGCGCAGATGCGCCTGAGGGTCGCTTTCATGAGCGTCGAAACCCGCCGACACAATCAACAATTCGGGACGAAATTGCGCAAGCTTGGGCAGAAGACGTTCGGCCCAAGCCACTCTGAATTCATCTGAACCCGCCCCTGGGGCCAACGTGGCGTTAACGATATTGCCATCGATACCCGTTTCGCTTTCCAAGCCGGTATCCGGCCAACACGGATATTGGTGCGACGAGGCGTAAAAATAATGCGGATCGTTTTCGCAAAAGGCCTGGCTGCCGTTGCCGTGATGGACGTCAAAATCGACGATCGCAACCCGCGTCAGGCCGTGGACATGACGCGCATGCGCGGCGGCGATGGCGGCGTTGTTGAACAAGCAAAACCCCATCGCTTGATTGGGCTCCGCATGATGGCCGGGGGGGCGGATGGCGCAAAAGGCATTGCGCATTAATCCGCTCAGCACATCATCGACGGCTTCGCACGCCGCCCCTGCTCCATACAGCGCCGCGTCGACACTGCCGGGGGAAACGGTGGTGTCGGAATCCAAATACGTCACGCCGCTTTCAGGCGCGCAACTCAAAATGTGATCAATGTGCGCAGGCGTATGCACCCGTTCGAGCTGCGCACGCGTCGCTTTCTTTGCCGCAGCGCGAATCAAATCGGAATAGCGCTCATTTTCCAGCACCGACTGAATGGCGCGATGGCGTAGCGGGTGTTCCGGATGGTCGTCCCCAGTGTCGTGGTTCAAGCACGCGGGCGGTTGATAAAGTACGGTCGCCATGGGGAAGGTCCTTGTGGTCAAATGCCGCGTCGCATCACCGCGAAGCTAAGATGCGGCTGGGTGCAAGATTTCTCATTTTATCGCCATTCGCCATGCATCACAAATCTTATGTTGCAGTGCAGCATGTGTTATACTGCGCACTGACCTCCCCCCCCCCTTTGCCACTTGGCGCCGGGTCCCAACACAAGGTGACGCCATGACCACCAGAAATCTCGATCACATGTTCAAACCGACCTCGGTGGCCGTTATTGGCGCATCGCCTAAAGAAAAATCCATCGGCCGTTTGCTCATGGATAATTTGCTGCATGGCGGGTTTACCGGGCCGATCATGCCGGTCAACCCCAATCATCGCTCCATCAGTGGGGTGTTGGCGTATGCCGATATCGACAGTCTGCCGGTCACTCCGGACTTAGCGCTCATCTGCACGCCACCCGAAACCATCCCAAGGATTATCGACCAGTTGGGCACGCGCGGGGTGCGCGCGGCGGTGGTCTTAACCGCCGGACTGAGCGCCATCATACAAGACGATGGCCAAACCGTTACCGACGCGATGCTGAGCAACGCCAAACGCCACGGCATGCGCATTCTGGGCCACAACTGTTTGGGTTTGTTGGTGCCGGGAATCAACCTCAACGCCAGTTTTGCCCATACCTCCGCATTGCCAGGCAAAATCGCCTTCGTGTCGCAATCGGGGGCGCTGTGCACCTCGGTTCTGGATTGGGCCAAGCCGCGCGGCATCGGCTTTTCTCATTTCATATCCATGGGCAACATGGACGAATTGGATTTCGGCGACGTGCTGGATTATTTGGGCAGCGACCCCGAAACCTCGGCCATTTTGTTGTACATCGAAACCATCCATCAAAACCGCACCTTTATGTCGGCGGCCCGCGCCGCCGCGCGCAACAAGCCGGTTCTGGCGATCAAGTCCGGCCGCGCCGAACAAGGGGCCCGCGCCGCGATGTCGCACACCGGCGCACTGACCAGCAACGACGCGGTCTACGACGCCGCATTCGCGCGCGCCGGCATGCTGCGGGTGTATGAGTTTGAAGAACTGTTCGCCGCCGTGGAAACGCTCAGCCGCGGACGCCGTCCTAAGGGTGAGCGCTTGGCGATTTTGACCAATGGCGGCGGTCTTGGGGTGATGGCCGTCGATGACCTGGTGGAACTGGGTGGCACGCTGGCCCAATTGAGTGAGCACACCATTGATGCGCTGAACGCGGTGATGCCGCAAACCTGGTCGCACGCCAATCCCGTCGACATCGTCGGCGACGCCGACGGCGCACGTTACGACGCCGCCTTACGGGTGTTGCTGGACGCCAAGGAAGTCGACGCCGTGCTGGTCATGCATTGCCCGGTCGCGGTGGTCCAGCCGGTGGAGATCGCCCAAACCATCATCGATCTGGCGCGCGAAAAGCCACGCTCCGCGATCATGACCTGCTTTGTCGGCGAGGAATTCGCCGCCCCCGCACGGGCAATGATGGCGCAGTCCAACATCTCGTGCTTCGACACGCCGTTGAAATCTGTGCAAGCGTTCATGCACACGGTGAACCACCGGCGCAATCAAGTGATTTTGATGGAAACGCCGCCGTCGATGCCGACCATATTCAAGCCCGCGACGGCCACCGCCAAACTGATCGTGGAATCCGTTCTGGCGAGCGGTCGCAACACCCTCAGCGAGCCCGAAGCCAAAGCCATCCTATCGGCTTACGGGGTGCCCATCGTCGAAACCCATATCGCCAAGTCCCCCACCGACGCGGCCAATCTTGCCGAGACCATGGGGTATCCGGCCGTGGTGAAAATCATGTCGCCCGACATCACCCACAAGTCCGATATCGGCGGGGTGATCTTGGGCCTGAAAAATCGCGCCGCCGTGGAACAAGCTTGTCTCGCCATGATGCAACGCGTCAAAGACGACCGCCCCAACGCCACCATCAGCGGATTCTCGGTGCAAAAAATGGCCCGCCGCCCAGATGCCCACGAACTGATCATTGGCGTTACCTCTGACCCCATTTTCGGGCCGGTCATTATGTTCGGTCAGGGCGGCACCGCCGTGGAAGTGATCAGCGACCGCGCCGTCGCTTTGCCGCCGCTGAACATGGCGCTGGCCCGTGATCTGGTGTCACGCACCAAAATCTCCAAACTTCTGGGCGGATATCGCGACCATGCGCCGGCCAACCTCGACGCCATCTGCCTGACGCTCAATCAGGTGGCGCAGTTGATCATCGACATTCCCGAAATCGAAGAGCTCGACATCAATCCGTTGTTCGCCGACGATCAAGGGGTGCTGGCGCTCGACGCCCGCATCAAGGTCGCCGTGGCGTCCGGGGTGGGCAGCGATCGTCTCGCCATCCGCCCGTATCCGCAAGACCTGGAAAGCACCTTCACCATCAAGGGCGATGGGGATGGTGGCGAACGAAACGTACAGATCCGCCCGATCCGTCCCGAAGATGAGCCCAATCACCATGTCTTTATTTCAAAGCTCACGCCCGAAGACATTCGCTTTCGCTTTTTCGGCTTGGTCAAGGAATTGCCGCACAGCCAAATGGCGCGTTTGACGCAAATCGACTACGACCGCGAGATGGCCTTCATCGCCACCCGCACGACGCCTGAAAACAAACACGAGACCCTGGGCGTGGTGCGCATCTTCACAGACCCCGACAACGACAAAGCCGAATTTTCCATCGTTGTGCGCTCGGATCTCAAGGGTGCGGGGTTGGGCTACGAGCTGTTACGCAAGATGATCGACTACTGCCGCTCACGCGGCACCCGGGCCATGGTCGGACAAGTGCTCAGCGAGAACCGCCGCATGCTCAAATTCGTACAATCCCTGGGCTTTGAAATCACCGGCCGCGTCGAAGCGAACATCGTCGAAGTGCAGTTGCAGCTCTAATTACAAACTTTCTTTTTCGTCCGGGCGTTTATAGAACGTTGAGCGTTTGGGGTAAGTGATGCCTGACTTCCACGTCTTGCGTGGTTTTCGGCGTTTCTCGTTTTCGACCTTTTGGGCGTTGTCGCCGTAGGTCCAAAAGCGGTGCAGAACGTCTTCCATATCTTGTTCGCTGAGCAATTCCGGTTCGCCCATTTGCAGCACCAGCTGGTATTGCTGAGCCAAGACCTCGACCTCGACGGCGAGGCTCATAGCCTTTTCCAGGTTGTCGCCAAACGCGATCAGGCCGTGGTGGCTCATCAGACAGGCTTTGCGGCCCAACAGAGCCTGCAACACGGCTTCGGACAGCTCAGGGGTGCCGAACGGCTCATATGCGCAGCAGCGGATGTCCTTGCCGCCCGCCACCGCAACCATATAGTGAAACGACGGAATGCCTTTGTTGAGGCACGCCAGGGCGGTCGCATACGGCGGGTGGGCGTGCACGATGGCTTTCGCCGAACGGCGCTGTTTGTAGATATCGAGATGAAAGCGCCACTCGCTGGACGGCACAAAATCACCCGTCGCCTGACCATCCATATCCATGAACACGATGTCTTCGGGACGCAGCTTGTGATACTTGACACCCGAAGGCGTGATCAAAAACCCACCCTCAACGCGCGCCGAAACGTTGCCCGACGCACCGGCGCTGAGCCCCGTTTCATTGAGGCTCAGCGCGGTCTTAATGATCTTGGCGCGAAGATCGAAATGACGCATCAGGACCAAGCCTCGGGCATTTCGGGATACAGCGAGCGCAACCCGACTTCGGACGCTTCGCACACGCCGCGTTCCGTAATCAGCTTGGTCACGAACCGCGCCGGGGTGACGTCAAACGCCGGATTGCCGCCTTTTGAGCCTTCGGCGACGATGCGCACATCACGCACGACGCCGTCGCGGTCCTTGCCGGTCATCCACGTGACTTCGGTGTCGTCGCGTTCTTCAATGGGGATTTTAAAGCCGTCGTCCAACTGCCAATCGATGGTCGGTCCCGGCAGCGCGACGTAAAACGGCACCTTGTTGTCGTGCGCCGCCAAGGCTTTCAGATAGGTTCCGATTTTGTTGCACACATCGCCGGTGCGGGTCGTGCGGTCGGTGCCGACGATGCACAGATCGACCTTGCCGTGTTGCATCAAATGACCGCCGGCGTTGTCGACGATCACCGTGTGCGGCACGCCATGCTGGCCCAGTTCCCACGCCGTCAGGCTGGCGCCTTGGTTGCGCGGGCGGGTCTCATCGACCCACACATGCACCGGGATGCCTGCCTCATGCGCTTTGTAGATCGGCGCAATGGCGGTGCCCCAATCCACCGTCGCCAACCAACCGGCGTTGCAGTGGGTAAGGATGTTCACCGGGCGCGATTTTCCAGCTTTTTCATAAGCAACTTGGATCAAGTCCTTGCCGTGATCGCCGATGGATGAACACATCGACACATCTTCGTCGGCGATGTCGGCGGCGCGTTTCCACGCTGCGTCGAACCGTTTTTCCGGCTTCAGCGGACTCAACAGCGCTTTTTGATCGTCAATCGCCCAGCGCAGGTTGACTGCCGTGGGCCGCGCTTCGAACAGGGTTTTCGACGCATGCTCCAAGTTGGCGTCCGACGGATCGTCTTTCATCGCCAACGCCATGCCGTAAGCCGCCGTGGCGCCAATCAACGGCGCGCCGCGCACCAACATGTCGAAAATGGCGTGGGCGGCTTCTTCGACCGTTTCCAGGCGCACAGTTTCAAATTCAAACGGCAATTTGGTTTGATCGATGATGTCCACCGCCTGACCGTCGTCTGAGACCCAGATGGTGCGCATCGGCGTTCCGTTGACTTTCATGAGATCAGCCTTTCAAAACACGCCCGGCGACGGCGTCGAGTTTTTGAACCATGGCCGGATCGCGAGCGTCCGGCGCGGTGATGATGGCGCTGTCGAGCGCGGTGTGACAGCCCGACGAGCAGGTCTCAACCCGACCGGAGAGTTTCGGCGCCACCGCCTTGACCAGCGCGCGGCCCTTATCGGCGTTGCCCAGCAAGGTTTTGATGATGCTGTCCACCGTGACGTGGTCGTGGTCGGGATGCCAGCAATCGAAATCGGTGACCATGGCGACGGTGGCGTAACACATCTCCGCCTCGCGGGCCAATTTGGCTTCGGGCATGTTGGTCATACCGATCACGTCGCAGCCCCAGCTGCGATAAAGGTGCGATTCAGCTTGGGTGGAGAACTGCGGGCCTTCCATCGCCAAATAGGTGCCGCCGCGCTGGTGATCGATGCCCAGTTCTTTCGCGGCCTCTTCCAGCGCATCGCCCAAACGCGTGCACACCGGATCGCCCAACGCCACGTGCGCCACCAAGCCCGTTCCGAAAAAGCTTTTGGTGCGCGCAAAGGTGCGGTCGATAAACTGATCGCAAATCACAAAGGTTCCCGGCGGCAGGTCTTCCTTGAGCGATCCGCACGCGGAAACCGAAATAATCTCCGTCACGCCGGCGCGTTTCATCGCGTCGATGTTGGCGCAAAAATTCAGTTCCGACGGCGGAATGCGGTGGCCCCGACCGTGGCGCGGCAAAAACACCATTTTTTGGCCATCCAGCTCGCCAAATAGCAACTCATCGGAAGGCGCGCCGAAAGAGCTTTCAACTTTCCGCCAATTGGTGTTTTGCAAACCGTCGATATCGTAAATGCCGCTGCCGCCGATCACGCCAATGATGGGCGGGGTGCCGGATGCCGTCATGTGGCCACTCCCCTAAACGTAAACTATCCATTTGGGCGCGCACACGCATGCCCTATAGCCGTTCTAGCACGCCAAAAAGAGCGAGAACAGCCCTGCTGGCGCCAATGTACTTACGTCGATAAAAACATCAAAAGCATATACTTTTGATAGAATATTTGAGACAAACAATACCTATGACAATGCAACTCTATCGCACTGGTCTCAGAATCAAGGTCTTGGCGCTCTGCGTTCTGTCTTTTGTGTTCAGCGTGGGCGTCGGCCAGGCGGCCGATCCCGATCGCGCCCGCCTGCTCGATCTCATCGCAGCAGACGGGCCGACACCCGCAATCGCTTTGGTGGAAAGCACCAGCAAAAGCCTGCTCAAGGCGGGACGGATCGATTTCCCCCTGTCCATTGAACTCGACCTCCCCGTTGACGCCCCGCGCCTCAGCTTGGATGACGCGTTGGCCCCTTACAGCGGAACCGGACCACGTTTCGCCTTGGTGTTGGACGTCGCCCTGGCCAAGGCGCGGCGCAGGGTGCTGAGCCTCAAACCCGTGCCGTCGACGGTGTTTCTCGGCTTCAGCGGTCAACCCTACGCGGTCGCCGCAGACGATCCCATCGCCGGGCAAAGCTTCGCCAAGACCGATTACAACGCCAAAGCCCAAGCCTACGCCACCACGCCCCAGGCTTTAGGCGCACCGTTGGTGTTCGATTACGCGTTCGACACCGCCGACATTCAGGCGCGCCGTTCCATCACCGTGAACACCTATATGATCGACCGCAAGGCGCGGACCTATGTCGCGTCCGCCTTCGACGCCAGCGAAGAACGAAACTTCAAAGTGGCTTACCGGGTCTCCAAATACGATCCCAAACGAAGCCAGCACGAAGACGCCTTTGAGCGCGAAGCCGATGTCGATGAGTTCGAAAAAGAAGCCTTCCCCGTTCCATTATCGACCTTGCTGAAAGACTACGCCGAGAAGCGCGGCCAAGCGCAACACTTTGAAAGTGAACAGACTCTACGCCTCGCCTTGTTCAAAAAACGCAATGAAAATTTACAGACCGTGCGCGCCAACACGTTTGATGCGCGGCCGCTCAACGATCCTCGTTTTGATAGTGTGGTGGCCATCTACACCGGCAAAGGCGCATTGGGTTCAGGCTTTTTCGTCACGCCCGACGTGGTGATGACCAACTGGCACGTGGTCGGCGAGCACCGCTTTGTGGAAATGAAAATGTACGATGGACGCGAGACCTTCGGCGCCGTTTTGGGCAAAGACGCGCGCCTCGACATCGCCTTGGTGCGGGTTCAAGATCGCGGCCGCCCGGTGGCGTTTTACACCGGGCGAAGCATTGACCTGGGCCAAGACGTCGAAGCCATCGGTCACCCGCACAGGCAAGAATTTTCCGTTACCCGCGGCGTGATCAGCGCGGTGCGCAAAGCGTCCAGCATCAACATGCCCAGGGGTGCGGGTGACAAGGTGCTCTACATTCAGACCGACACGCCGATCAATCCCGGAAACTCCGGCGGACCGCTATTTTTAGGCCAACGGGTGGTGGGCATGAACACCTGGGGCTACCGCCCCGGTTATGCGGACGGTTTGAACTTTTCCGTCCACTATTCGGAACTGATGAATTTCATGAACGAACATCTGCCCGAGTACTTCGTCTCACCAGCGGGAGAAAACTGAGCGATGAAATCCCTTTCGAAACCTTTGACCATCCTCGTTTTGACCGCCTTTGCGTTGACCTCATGCATCACCCCCGCCAAGCCGCGTATGGGCATGGTGCGCGATGAAAACAGCGGATTGATGTATGGATCGGCCATCGAAAACAACTTGGTCACCGATGCGTCGTTTTACAAAAACCGCAAAATCAAAGTGCGCACGCGCAACACATCCGGCGATCCGGCCTTCAACCTTGAACATTTCACCACTGATTTGAACGCCGCTTACACCGCCAAGGGCTATGAGCCGACGACCCAAGAAGATTTCGGTCTGATCATGGACGTCAACGTCATGTACAGCGGCCAAGTGCAAACCAATAGGGCACGGTCATATCGTGTGATTGGCGGGTTGCTGGGCGCAACGTATGGCGGCGAAACCCAGCGGGGTTTGCTGACCGGAACGGTGAGCGGGGCGGCAATCGGCAACATCGCGGGACAATTCGACACTCAAGACACCTACATGATCATTGCCCAGGTGACCTTTGCGGTGCTCAAACCCTACAAAGAAACGAAAAGACGCATCACCTTCAGCCGCAGCGATAAGCTCAAAAACATTGACGATCCCAATGATGACGAAAAGGTCATCACCCGCAGCATCAAAGAAACCTTCAACACCCAAATCGCCGTGTATGCGGGCGGGCGCAATCTGGCGCAATCGAAAATCGTCGATGAAGTGCGCAAACGCGCGGTGCGCATCGTTGCGGACTATATATAACGGATATACAACGGCCCTCAGCGCACAAGAGCGTCTATGCGCGCTTGATCCAAGCGCGCGCGCACCGCAGAGCTTGAGGTGTTGAAGTACACCTGAACGATGTTGCCCTGGTTGTCGATGCCTTGGCCGTGACCGCCGCTTTCCGACGTCTGAATAAAGTCCAATTTGAACGTCCGCCCATCGGTGCAGGTCGCCTCCGCCCGGCCTTGCGCCCCGGTGACGCTCAGCAACGATGGTCGTTTGGTGACCTGGGTGCTGCCGGTGCATTTGAGTGTGCCGTCAGCCGTGCTCACATCCAGCGAGCCCATATCGCCGGGCAACACCGCGACATGTCCGTAAAACGGATCGCCGCCATTTTCAAACTGTCCGGCGACCGAATACATGGCGCAACCGCTCAGCGTCAGCAGCGCCCCGACCAGAACAGACGCCCGGATAGATACATCGGACACTTTCAAAATTAACATCGCTCGCTCCCCAAACCACTTGAATACAACCAACACGACGCAATACAATCATACGCATGAAATTTTGCAAGCTGATTGCGGTTAAGTTGCAGCGCGTTTTCGTCGTGGCGATGCTTGCGGCGCTCAGTGGCGGCTGTTCGTCCATGGGGCCGCCGGCTTTTTCATATGATTCTCAAGAACGCGGCAACAAGATGTGCGCGGCTTTATTCGAGGTCCCGCAGATCCAAGCGCTGAAAAGTAAAATGCCGATTTTGCCGGGCCAACTACCCAGTCGTGACATGCTGAAGGTGAATCACGCCGCCTCGACATCCGAAGTCCAGGCCATCGGCGCGTTGGAAAGCGCGATCCGCAATTGCGCCGCGTTGCGCGTAACTGGCGGCATCCCGACGTCGGCCAGCGAAGACATTTTGCAAGCGCGCATCAGCCGCCTGCGTTATGGCCTGTATGCGGGCGAAATTCCGTTCGCGGTGTACAACTACGGCCTGGCGCAAGCGTTGCGCAAACACACCGAATTCATGGTTCAGGGGGAAAAGGCCTACACCCAAGGCAAAGCCGCTGGCGAAATGCAAATGCTGGGCTTGGCCTTGCAAAACCTCACCACATCCGCCAGCGCGACAACGTCCACGGGTGGCGCCGGCGGGGGCTGGATATGTTCCACCAACGCCGCCAATTCGCTGTCGTGTTATTGAGTCTCATCGCTTAAAAGCGCTTGGGGAAAGCGTGGGGCTTCGTCCACGGTGACGAAGGTGTCGGGGTAAAAGCCATTGAACGCGGTGCGCATCGAATTAGTGTACGCCCCCGCTTGACCAAATTCGATCCAATCGCCTTCGCGAACGTCATCGGGTAAATCGACCGGATACGGCATCACGTCGGAGCTGTCGCAGGTCGGCCCAAACACCGTGAACGGCGTGGTGCTTTGCGCATGTTCGCCCGACAGTCGCACCAAGCGGGCGGGATAGTGGATTTGACCGTCCTGGCTTTCCGAAAGGCTGTGATAGATTCCATCGTTGATGTACAGCGCGTTGTCTTTACGCAATTGCACCTGGGTGAGCAAAGTGCAGCCGCTGGCCACAAGGGCGCGACCGGGTTCGCACATCAGAACGCAATCGCCGCGCAACTTCAAAGAGCTCAATCCCTCACGCACGGCGTCAACATATTCAGCGAACGCAGGCGGGCAGTCATCGACGTAATCTGCGGGAAACCCGCCGCCGACGTCGAGATAATGGATGGCGACGCCGGAAGCCTCCAAAACCTCCCGCACGGCGCGAAAGGCGTCGCGATAGGCTTCAGGCTTGCGACATTGCGACCCGACATGAAACGCCAGCCCCGGCTGAAAACCTTCGCGCGCGACCATGCGCAGCAAGCGCGCGGCTTCGTCTTGGCTGGCGCCGAATTTTTTCGAGAGCTCAAACGCCGAACCAAACGGGCGGGTGCCCAGGCGCACCAACATGACTTGGCCGTCGCCGCTGCCCGACACATCGATGATTTTGCGCAATTCGTCTTCGTGATCGACCATCCAGTGATCGATGCCATACACATCATGCGCGGCATCGATGGCGGCGCGCCCTTTGACCGGATGCATGAAATAAGCGTCCGCATTGGGATAGGCTTCGCGAATTTGGGCGATTTCATTCAGCGACGCGGTGTCGAAATGGCGAATGCCTGTTTTGTGCAAAATGTCCAACACCAACGGGTGCGGATTGCACTTGATCGCGTACAACACGCGCCCCGGAAACTGGTCGAGAAATTGCGAGGCGCATCGTTCGATTTCTCTGGGATGTAGACAATAAACAGGATAGCTGGGTTTCAGCGTTTCCACGACCTCGCGAACTGTCGAAAAATGACGGACTTTTTGCGCCATGCGCTGCTTCCTTTAAGACCTGCGAAATCGCCTTCACACAGTGTCGTGTCTGAAGCGACTTGGCAATCGTGTCTTTTCGGAAATTTGCGTTCTAGACGTTGAAACGGAACAGCATGATATCGCCGTCCTGAACCAGATAATCGCGGCCTTCTTGGCGCATCTTGCCGGCTTCTTTACACGCCTGTTCACCGTTCAACGCGACAAAGTCGTCGTAAGCGATGGTTTCGGCCTTAATGAAGCCCTTTTCAAAATCGGAGTGGATCACCCCTGCGGCTTGCGGCGCCTTGGCGTTTTTGTGCACCGTCCACGCGCGGGTTTCTTTGGGCCCAACGGTGAAGAAGGTGATCAGGCCGAGCAGCGCGTAGCCTTCGCGGATCACCCGCGCCAAGCCGGTTTCTTCCAGACCCAGGGTTTCCAAGAACTCCTGCTTGTCTTCTTCCGAATCCAGCTGACTGACCTCTTCTTCGATCTTGGCCGAAATGACCACCGAACGCGCGCCTTGTGCGGCGGCCATTTCGGCGACCTTGGCGGACAACGCATTGCCCTCGGCGGCGGAATCTTCATCGACATTGCATACGTACAAGATCGGTTTAGAGGTCAACAGCTGCAGCATCTCAAACGCTTTGCGTTCGTCTTCGGAAACCTCGACCGTGCGCGCAGGCTTGCCCTCTTCCAAGGCTTTGAGCGTACGTTCCACCAAGTCCAGTTGCAGCTTGGCTTCTTTTTCGCCGACGCGGGCTTTTTTGCTCAGCGAGGTGACGCGTTTTTCCAGGCTTTCCATGTCAGCGAGCATCAACTCGGTCTCGATGGTTTCGGCGTCGCGGATCGGATCAACTGCGCCTTCGACGTGGGTCACATTATCGTCGTCAAAGCAGCGCACCACCTTGATGATGGCATCGGTTTCGCGAATGTTGGCGAGGAATTTGTTGCCCAGCCCTTCGCCCTTGGACGCGCCGCGCACCAAGCCCGCGATATCGACGAATTCCAATTGAGTCGGGATGATCTGCTTGGAGCCGCCGATTTTGGCGATTTTATCCATACGCGGATCGGGCACGCCGACGCGACCGACATTGGGCTCGATGGTGCAAAACGGGAAGTTCGCGGCTTCAGCCGCCGCCGTCGCGGTGAGCGCGTTGAAAAGGGTCGACTTGCCCACATTGGGAAGGCCCACGATGCCGCACTTGAAACCCATCAGTCGTCGTCCTTTTTGTTGTTGGAGTCCGTGTTGTTGGAACTCCGGGGCGGATTCACCGCCTGCGCCACGCGGGTCATGAAATCGGAATCTCGTCCCGCAAAAATTAAATCGATGTTGTCCGCCACGGCGTCCAGCTGGGGGATCATCCAGTCTTGGTCGGCCTTGGCGAAATCCTTCAAAACGTGGCCCGTGACCCGATCTTTCGAACCGGGGTGACCGATGCCGAGGCGCACCCGCGCATACCCCTCGCCGACATGGGCGTGGATTGAGCGCAGACCGTTGTGTCCCGCATGACCGCCGCCGCGCTTTACCCGCAACTTGCCGGGCGCTAGGTCCAGTTCGTCATGCAGCACGATGATGTCTTCGGGTGCGATCTTATAGAACGTGATCACTTCTTTCACCGAGCGACCAGACTCGTTCATAAACGTCTGCGGTTTTAACACCAGAACCTTCTCGGTTCCGATCTTGCCCTCGGCGATCTCGCCCTGAAACTTGGCGCGATACGCCGAAAAGGAATGGCGGCGGACAATCTCGTCCGCCGCCATAAACCCAATGTTGTGGCGGTTCCGGGCGTATTTTTCGCCGGGATTGCCGAGCCCCACAACAAGATACATAAGAAGTCGCGGGGAGGATTACGCCTCGCCGCCCTCTTCCGTTGCATCTTCTTCGCCTTCTTCGCTTTCTTCGCCTTCGGTTTCCTCGGTGGCCGTGGCAACCGTTGGCGCAGCGATGGTGGCGATGGTGAAGTCGCGATCCGTAATGGCCGGCGTCACACCTTCAGGCAGCTTCACGGCGCTGATGTGGATGGACGTACCGACTTCGAGGCCGGTCAGATCGACTTCGATGAACTCCGGAATAGCTTCCGGGGACACGTTCAGTTCGACATCGTGGCGCACGATGTTCAACACGCCACCAAACTTCAGACCCGGCGATTCCAGCTCATTGATGTAGTGCATCGGGACGTTGACCGTGATGGTCGAGCCCTTGGAAATGCGCATAAAATCGATGTGCAGCGGACGATCGGTAACCGGATCCAATTGGATGTCACGGGCGATCACGCGGTGCGTATCTTTGCCAGCCTTGATTTCAACCAGGTGCGAGAAGAAGCTACCGGTGTTGATCAAACGCTTGAGTTCAAGCGGCTCGATCGAAATCATGATGGAGTCTTTTTTGTCACCATAGATGACGGCAGGCACGCGCCCCGCACGGCGGGTCGCGCGGGCTGCCCCCTTACCTGCCCGCTCACGCATTTCAGCGTTCAGCTCAAAAGCACTAGAAGCCATTTGGCTATCTCCTATAAAACGACACGAGCCTCCAGGGGTGCCCGTGTCTTCAAGACACGAAATGTTTTCGTGTCATACATGACGCGAAATCTTTTCGCGCCTTCTAAAACCCGTTCGTGGCCCAACGCTGTGCGTACGGACCCCGGTTGGGTATCTCTTGTTAGTCGAACACAGAACAGTCCATGTTCAGTCGAACAATGACGAAACCGAGGTTTCGCTGCTGATGCGCTGGATGGCGGCGGCCATCAACGGCGCGATCGGAAGCTGTTCAATGTTGCGCGCTTCCTTAACGGCTTCGGTCGCCGGAATGCTGTCGGTGACGACAAGCTTTTCCAAAGGCGAAGCCGCAATCCGCGCCACGGCGCCGCCCGAAAGCACGCCGTGGGTGATGTAGGCATAGACCTTCAAAGCCCCGGCATCCTTCAGCGCAACCGCTGCATTGCAGAGCGTGCCGCCGGAATCAACTATATCATCGATCAAAATGCAATGATGATTTTCAACGTCGCCGATGATGTTCATCACTTCCGAAACGCCGGCGCGTTCGCGGCGCTTGTCGATGATCGCCAAATCGGCGTCCAAACGCTTGGCCACGGCGCGTGCGCGCACCACACCGCCGACGTCGGGCGAAACCACCGTAATGTTCTTTTCCCCCGCCAACCGCGCCTTGATATCGCGGGTGAAAACCGGCGCGGCGAACAGGTTGTCCAACGGAATATCGAAAAAGCCCTGGATCTGACCGGCATGCAAATCCATGGTCAAAACCCGGTCTGCGCCTGCGGCGGTGATCATGTTGGCCACCAACTTGGCTGAAATGGGTGTACGTGGCGCGGGTTTGCGGTCTTGGCGGGCATAACCGAAATACGGCAACACCGCCGTGATGCGACGCGCAGACCCACGGCGCAGCGCGTCGATGACGACCAGAAGCTCCATCAAATTGTCGTTTGCAGGATAAGACGTGGACTGAAGGACGAACACGTCTTCGCCGCGTACATTTTCCTGAATTTCGACGAAAATCTCCATATCGGAAAAACGCCGGATCGTACCTTTGGCCAGCGGTATGCCCAATTCCAGGGAAATAGCTTCGGCCAGCGGCAAATTGCTGTTGCCTGCGACAATCTTCATCGAAATAACCCGGCTCAACTTGGGGCTCGAAGCCCTTCATTTCACACCCGAACCAACGTTTGAGCGTATCGCACCCTGATCGGTCCATTTCCGGTGACGTGAAAGCCACCTGAAACGCGGCGGAACATACCAAGGCAGAGTGCCGCTGTAAACGTGCAATACGCTTTGAAATCAGGCTAATTGAGGCAAAACAGCTTGTTTTTGAGGCCACACACCCGAATATGCCTCCATATTCACTGAGGCGGGGGCATGGCGCGTCCCGGTTCGCCTGGCAAAACAATGGGCGGCGGCTCGCCAGTGGCGCGCGTGATCGCCCCGGGCGGCGGTCCGCCACGGGCGCCGAACACATGTTCGACGCCCACCGCGGCGGCTTTGCCGATACTCGGTGAGATGTCCGCCCAGCGTCCCTGAACCGCGGCGGCGGGAACACGATTTTCTTGCACCGCGCTGCCCAATTCACGCCGGTCCATGGTCAAAACCCGCCACACGATGCGCACATCGACGAAGCCGGGGTCTGCGTTCAACATTTCCACATGCCCGGCCAAGCGAAACGAAGCCTGGCGCGGATCGCCCGTAACCAACACGTCCGACGTGCGCAGCGCCGCCGCCACGGCTTTGGTCAGATGCCGGGCGTCATCTGGGTTCAGCCCGCTGACTTGTTCCACCAACAGTCCCCGACGCAGCGGGTCGATGGGCGCCGTGGCTTTGGTTTCTTGCAACACCATCTGCGACACCGGCCCCGCCGTGCCGATACCGATGGAGGCCAGCAACCGGGGGTCGCCAAAATCCCATTCGCGATCGGTCCCTTCGACGCCAAGGCTATAGGTGGAAATCAGCCGGCCTTTGGCGTCGGATAACATCCAGCGCAAAATCCGGTGGTATTTCACCCGCGGATCGGTGGTGTTGGGTTCGGCCATACCGGTCAGCACAAAGTGCCGCCCCGGCCTTTGCTTGCCGTCACCGACCTGAGCCGAAATCTTCTCTTTTTTCAGATGATCGGCGACATATTGGGCGATCAATTTGGCCATCGGCACCGTGGCGCCTTCGGGCGGAACCACCTCCACATGGGCGCGCGGCGTATCGGTGCGCGCATAGTAGGTATCCCAGCGCGTGGTTTTTTTAAGGGGATGGCTTGAACACGCCGCCAGCAGCAAAATGCTCAGCACAGCTGCAGCTATCGTGAAGCGGCCCGTCATCTCGATGAGCCGTGCGGCATCAGGCCGATCACCGACATTTGCCGTCCGTAGTCGGGCTCGCTGCGGTGAGTCGTTCGGCGATAGCTGAAAAATCGCGTCTCATCGGTATACGTATCGCAATTGATCACCTCGACCGCGCCCAAATCTTGGCGCTGCAATTCACCACTGACGTAGCTAGGCAGATCAAATTGATAATGGCCAGGGCGGGCGGCGCGCTCAAAGCACCAATCGGCCCACGGCGTCGCCGAAATGACCTGTAAGCGCAGATCTTCACCCACTTCATAAGACGCTTGATGAATGCACGGCCCGACCACCGCATGAATGCGGCTGGCCTGCGCCCCCAAGGCGACCATTTCGGCGATGGTGGCTTGCAATACGCCACCGGCGGCCCCCTTCCACCCCGCGTGCGCGGCGCCGATGACGCCAGCCTCAGCGTCGGCGAACAACACCGGGGCGCAATCGGCGGTGAGAATCCCCAGCGCCAATCCCGGTTTGTCGGTCACCATGGCGTCGGCGCGCGGCGCATCGGATTGTTTCCAAGGCGCATCGACACGCACCACCGCGGCGGAATGAATTTGGTAACAGGTCAGCAACTCGGCGTCGTTCAGACCGACCATTATTTGCGCCCGACGTCGATTTTCCACCACGACCTGAGGATCATCGTTTGAACCCGGACCGCAGTTGAGGCCTGCGTAAATGCCGACGCTCGCCCCGCCTTCCCGCGAAAGGAAGCCATGGCGCACGGTGGAATGATCGAGGGTGCTTGCCGTAAACATGGCCCTATTTAACGGTCTGTCGCGCCGAATGCCAACCTCTTAGACGCGCCTTTTCAGTACGATGCGACGATCCCTAGCATTTTATGAACTTTACCTGCAATTTGGGCAATGATAGGTTGTGAAGGCTAGGCATGAGGAAAAGGGGCACGTTATGAATGGCACCATTGTGGCGGTCAATCGCCAACTCGGCGCGCTGGTCGCGGAAACGCCGAACAACAGATGCGTGGTTTTGGGCACGCTCGGTCGGGTCACCGCCGAAGTCGGCGACATCATCGGCATCGTTAATGGCGACTGGTCCGAAGTGGGCAGCAAGGTCATCGAGAACCTCACCCAAGGCACGCAAATGCAGATGGTGCTTCAAGCGGTCGACATCACCCGCACCGAAGCCATCGGCCGCATGACCGTTTTGTAATACAAATCAATTGGTTCTCAGGCAATCCTGGCCCACACGATTGCGAGAAACGATTGCCGCCCGATGAGGTTCAGCCCGCCCGTTCAACCCGCCCAGGGCGGCACGCCGAAGCCGGGCGGCACCACCGCGATCACCTTAAACAAAACACCCATTTGCTCCGGGTCGGTCAGGCGCGCATAGGCCGCGTCAATTTCCGCCATCTGTTCTTCGCTGGCGTTCATCAACAACATATCGGCGCGCTGACGCATGCCCAACCGTTCCAGGAACGCGCCTTGCGGCACCGGGCCCAAGACCTCCGCCCCGGCGTCGCGGGCTGCGGTCATAAGTTGTTCAAAGCCCACGTGCGCGGTCAGGTCCACGTCGCCCGGGTGGCGCAAGACATCAACAAATTCGTGCCCCTGAACGGCTTGAAGGGTATCGCCAACGGCATGTTCGCCATGGCCGTAATCGAAAAACAACGCCGCGCCGCCTTGTTCGACAACCCGCGCAGCAATTTTGCGCATCACGTCACAAGAGGCGGGCTGGTGTTCGAAGACGCCGCCCACTGGGGTCTCATCGCGCAAGCCCTCGGGAATCAGCGTGCTGTCGATCAAATCGGCGGACAGGGTAAACGCCAATCCGTCGCCAGCGTCGTTCAAGCCCACCATGCGTTCGCGCCAGCCGTCCTCTACCCGTTCATATTGATGAATCGGAAGGGCATCGAAAAATTCGTTGCCGATCACCACCAACGGGCCGGAGCCGACGTCTTCAAATTTATCGCGCCACGCCGGCATCATCATCGTTGGGGTCATCGCGAGTTTTTGTTTTTCACGCAATGCCGGGCTGGTTTCGATCAACCACAACCGCGCCGCATCGTCAAAATCTTCCATCGCGTAAGCCGCACGCAACGCATCCGCCATCAAGGTGCCGCGACCGGGGCCAACTTCAACCAGGTTGAGCGGGTCGGGCTGACCCATTGCTTGCCATACAACCGCCGTCCACAAGCCGATCATTTCGCCAAACATCTGGCTAATTTCCGGCGCGGTGGTGAAATCGCCATCCTCGCCCAACGGGTCTTGTTTCTTGTAATAACCGTGTTCGGGATGCGCCAGGGCCAGTTCCATGTATCGCGCCACGGTGATGGGGCCATCCGAATTGATTTCAGCCTTGATGATGTCGAATAGGTCGCTCATGTCGAATTCCGTCATTTTAGGGGGAGGCCGCCTTTATGTAGGTTGCTTCTTTGCATATGCAATAAGCGCCATGCCCGCCAAGATCATTGGGATGGACAGCAGCTGGCCCATGGTCGCGCCGCCCCACAAATAGCCCAGGTGCGCATCGGGCTGGCGGAAAAACTCGACGATCACCCGCGACAGGCCGTAGCCGATCAAAAACGCCCCCGAAATCACGCCGGGTTTGCTGCGCAGGCTTTCACGCCGCCACACCAAGTGCAACACCACCAAAAGCACCAAGCCTTCCAGCGCGGCTTCGTAAAGCTGGCTGGGATGGCGCGGGTACGGCCCGCCATTTGGGAACACCACGCCCCACGCCACGTCGGTGGGACGGCCCCACAATTCGGAATTGATGAAATTGGCGATGCGGCCGAAAAACAGCCCGATCGGCGTCACCACGGCGGCAAGGTCGATGAACGCCCAAAAGCGAATTTTGCGCATCCGGCAAAACAACGCCGTGGCGATCAGCACGCCCAAAAAACCGCCGTGAAACGACATCCCGCCTTGCCACGTCTGCACGATTTCTGACGGGTTGGCGAAATAGTAAGCCGGTTTGTAAAACAGCACGTAACCGAGCCTGCCGCCCAAAATTACGCCCAAAACCGCCCACACCAAAAAATCGTCCGCGTCTTGGGACTTGATCAGCGCGCCCGGTTGGCCCGCCAGCCAGATCATATAGCGCCAGCCCAAAACCAAGCCCGCGATGTACGCCAGCGCGTACCAACGAATGACGACCGGGCCAATTTCGACCAGCACCGGGTCGATCATGGGAAATGCGATGGCGAGCATGGATTAAGGTCCTAGCGATAAGGGTCGGCGGTATAGAGAAAGTCCTGCACGTAGGCGCGCACGCCTTCTTCCAACGACGTAAACTCGGCGCTGTAGCCCGCTTCGCGCAGCTTGCTCATGTCGGCCTGGGTGTAATACTGGTACTTGTCGCGCAGATGTTCGGGCGTCGGCACGTACTCGATCGACGGCTCCAACCCCAACGCGGTGTAGACCGCTGCGGCCAGATCCTTGAACGGGCGCGCTTGGCCGGTGCCGCAATTGAACAAGCCCGAAACGTCGGGGTTGTCCAGCAGCCACATCATCACCTTAACGCAATCGTCAACCGACACGAAGTCGCGCAGCTGGCCGCCGTCTTCGTATTCGGGGCGGTGCGATTGGAACAGCTTCGCCGTTTCGCCGCGATTGGCGACGGGAAAAACGTGGCTGACCACGCTTTGCATGGAACCCTTGTGATATTCGTTGGGGCCGTAGACATTGAAAAATTTAAGCCCTGCCCATTGCGGCGGATGCGGCTCGTTGCTGTCGCGCATACGCGAAACGCGACGGTCGAACAGCTGCTTGCTCCAACCGTAAGGATTGAGCGGCTGCAGCTTCGCCAACGCGTCAATATCGGCGTCATCGACAAAACCATGCTCGCCGCCGCCATACGTCGCGGCGCTGGACGCATATATAAAGCGCACATGATGCGCCGTGCACCACTGCCACAAATCCATCGACAAACGGAAATTGTTGTCCATGATTTTGTCGGCGTCGGTTTCCGTGGTCGAAGAAATCGCGCCCATATGGAACACCGCTTCGACGTTGGAATTGTGGTGTTCCAAAAAGTCGAACAAATCGTCGGGATGGACAACATCGTACAGTTCGCGCTTGGCGATATTTTTCCACTTCACGCCATCGCGCAGACGGTCCACCACCACGATTTTACTGTAACCGCGTTGTTCCAACGCCCAGACAATGTTGGAGCCGATAAACCCGGCCCCACCGGTGACGATATACATGAACGAACCCCTTTGAATTCCAGTCCCTGTTTATAGGACCCATGCGACTAACGAGCAAGTGCGCGCGGTTGCGCAAAAGAAGTAGGCGCTTCATAATGCGTCAACTTTAAATTCACGCTTTCGCGATAGGAATTCTCACCATGCAGACCACAAACCGCATTCTCGACGATATGGCCAAAGTGGCGAGCGGCGCCGTGTCCGCAGTCACAGGGCTCAAGGGCGACGGCGAAAACTTCCTGCGCCGCCACGTCGAAAAGCTGCTCAGCGACATGGATCTGGTCACCCGCGAAGAGTTCGCCGCCGTCAAAGCGATGGCGTCCAAGGCCCGCGCCGAACAAGAAAAGCTCGAAGCCCGGGTTGCCCAGCTGGAAGCTCAACTGAAAGCGCCAAAAAAGGCCGCGCCGCGCAAAAAAGCCGCGCCGAAGTAACATATGGTTCGGGCCCGATTCGCACCCGATTCTCTGCGTTTTTGAAAAAAGCGTGATTTCTGAATCCCTTAGCACCCCCGATTCGCTCGATTCGGGGGTGTTTTTGCGAATCGGGACTAACCACATGGAATCATTGAGAACTGACTCATAAAGAGTCCTTATCCACACATTTTCTCTGGACTCAGCTTGCGAGTCCCTTAGCCCTTCGACACACTAAATCTAGTGCTCATGCCGTAACAGGCACACATCAAGTGGCCCAGCACCAATGATTGGGCCCGTGGATTTGGGAATCGACACCATGCCGACCTTGCACCGTGAAATTGAAGTTTCGCAGCACCACCCGATGGACGTGGTCGAAAAGACCGTCGGACTGTACGAGTGGCAGACGGAACGTAGCTGCGATACCGAAATCGCCGCCCAAGTGCCGGGGAAGTGGTGCGATTATTCCATGTACTTCACCTGGAGCGACAACGCCGAAGCCCTGCAGCTCACCTGCGCATTCGATATGCGCATCCACAAAGACAAGCGCGCTGCGGTGCATGAGCTGCTGATGCTGGCCAACGAAAAGCTATGGCTGGGGCATTTCACGCTGTGGGCCGACGAAGGCTTGCCGATGTTTCGCCACGCGCTGCCGTTGCGCGGCGCCGAAGCGCCCAGCATCGAACAGATCCAGGACATGGTCGAAACCGCGCTTTATGAATGCGAACGCTTTTACCCGGCTTTCCAGTACGTGATCTGGGGCGGACACAGCGCCGAACAAGCCATGGCGGCATCGCTGCTTGAAACCGTGGGTGAAGCCTAACATGCCGACGCTGTTGCTCATCGGCTGCGGCAAGATGGGCGGGGCCATGCTGGAAGGCTGGCTCGACCAAGGTATCGCGGCCACCGACATCAGCGTCGTTGAGCCCAACGCTGAGCTGGCGGCCACGCTTTCTGGCAAATACGGCGTCAACGCCGTTAGTGGCGTGCATGAGTTGGCGGGCGATTACGCCCCCGACGTTGCGGTGCTGGCGGTCAAACCCCAAGTCATGGATCAAGTGCTGCCGCCGTATCAAAAGCTGGTCGCGCATGCGCCCGTTTTTTTATCCATCGCGGCGGGACGCACAATCGCCAGTTTCGAAGCCATCTTGGGATCACAGGCCGCCGTGGTGCGCGCCATGCCCAACACCCCCGCATCTGTCGGGCGCGGCATCACCGTGGGCTGCCCCAACGCCAACGTCACGCCGGGACAAAAAGACCTCTGCGATCAACTGCTGACGTCGGTGGGCGCGGTCGAATGGGTCGATGATGAAAAACACATGGACGCGGTCACCGCCGTGTCCGGCAGCGGTCCTGCCTATATCTTCTTGCTTGCCGAGGCCATGAGCCACGGCGGACGCATGAGCGGTCTGCCCCCAGAACTGGCCGACAAGCTGGCCCGCGCCACAGTGGCGGGAGCTGGCGAATTGTTGCATCAATCACCTGAACCCGCCGCCACTTTGCGCGAAAACGTCACCTCGCCGGGCGGCACCACGGCGGCCGCGCTGGAGGTCCTGATGGGCCCGCACGGCATGAAAGAGCTGCTGGAAAAAGCCATCGACGCGGCGACCCGGAGATCCAGAGAGTTGGCCAATTGAGCACGCCTGAAATTTCTTTCGACGATTTTCTCAAGGTCGACATCCGCGTCGGCCAAATCATGCGCGCCGAAGCCTTTCCCGAAGCACGAAAACCAGCCATAAAATTGTGGGTCGATTTCGGCGATGAGATCGGCGTTCGCAAAACCTCCGCACAGATCACCGCCCACTACAAACCGGAACTTCTGATGGGCCGCCAAGTGCTGGCGGTGGTCAACTTCCCACCGCGTCAGATCGGCAAGTTCATGAGCGAGGTTCTGGTGCTGGGCGCGCCCGACCAAGACGGCGAAGTGGTGCTGCTCAAACCCGAACAATACGTACCACTGGGTGGGCGATTGTTTTAGCCGCCAAAACAGCCCTCTAAACCGGCACCGACACCCGCACCCTTAAACCGCCGCCCGGCGCGTCTTCCAGGGCAATCTCACCGCCGTGACCGCGGATCACGTCGCGCGCGATGGTCATGCCCAGACCGACCCCACCGGTGACCGGGTTACGCGAGGTGTCGAGGCGGAAAAACGGTTTGAACACATCCGCGCGTTTGTCTTCGGGGATACCAGGGCCGTCATCGTCAATGACGATTTCCACCGTCTCGCCGCGCACCCCGGACCGGATCGAAATATGCTGGCCGTGGCGGATAGAATTCTCCACCAAATTGGTCAGGGCGCGTTTCAGCGCATTGGGTTTGATCGGGGCGCGAATGTCGCCTTCTGAATGCAGGTCGATCGCCGCCCCCTTGCGCCGCGCTTGATTGGCGATTTCCAACAGCATCTCCGACAAGCTGAAATCAACCGCGGTCTCGCCGCCTTCGCCACGGGCGAAGGCCAGATATTCTTCGAGCATATGCTCCATATCGGAAATGTCGGTTTTCAAATCCGCCACGCCATCCGCATCGCCCATCATTTCCAATTGCAGCTTCATGCGCGTCAGCGGCGTGCGCAGATCGTGCGACACCCCCGCCAACATATCGGTGCGTTGTTGGATGTGGCGTTTGAGACGGTTGCGCATGGCGATGAACGCGCCTGCGGCGCGGCGCACTTCGGTGGCGCCCTCTGGCTTAAAGCGCGGCGTGTCGCGGCCCATGCCAAAATCGTTTGCGGCGCGCGCCAGCCTACGGATCGGGCGAACCTGATTGCGCATGAACACCATGGCGACCGCAAACAGCAACATTGAAGACCCGGCCATCCACAACACAAAAACGTAAGTTGTCGTGGAAAACAAACGCTTCCTCGGCACCGTGACATGCAGCACGCCATCAGCCAGCTGCACGTCAATCTCGACAAAGCGGTCGTGACTTTCAGCATCAATGCGGTGCGGCTTAGCCACCAGTTCATCCATGGCCCCGGTCATCTGACGCACCAATATGGTTTCGCCTATTTTTTGGGTGTCGGAAAGCACCCCGCCGGGGATGTATTCAATATCCAACTGCAAGGAGGTTTTCACCTGACCAAACAGCGCTTGATGAGCCCGCACATCCGGCGTGCGGCGCATACCTTCGATCACCACCGTGATTTCGCCAGCCACGCCCAACGCCAAGCGGCGCCCGACTTTGTCCCAGTGATTTTCAAAAAACACCGTTGCGCTGATCACTTGCAGCAAGATCAGCGGCGTAACGATGATCAGCACCGAACGCCCGAGCAAGCTTTTGGGAAGATACGGTTTTAAGACCGTGGACATTTGCATGGCGCGCCCCTCAATCCGGCATCAGCACGTAGCCTTTGCCACGCACGGTCTGAAGATAGCGCGGAAGCTTCGGGTCCGTTTCAATTTTTCTGCGCAGCCGCGTAACCTGAACATCCACCGCCCGCCCGCCGCCGCTGGCGTCAGCGCCCGCGCCCGTGCGTTCGATCAAATCGTCGCGCGATAACGGCTCACCCGGACGTTCGCCAAGCACCTTCAACAGCTGCACCTCGACCGTGGTCAGGCGCACGGGCTGGTCGTCGATCTTCAACACGCCCCGGTCCAAATCGAAGCTCGCCGCGCCCATGGTGATGATACGCGGCACGTCATCTTCATTGTTGCTTTGCGGCACGCGCTTGAGGATATTATTGACCCGCAGCAACAGTTCGCGCGGTTCAAACGGTTTGGTGAGGTAATCGTCCGCGCCGTGCTCAAGCCCACGGATGCGGTCTTCGGCTTCGCCCATCGCGGTCAGCATCAAGATCGGAACGTCGGATGTGGTGCGCAAATCGGCGGCGAAGTCGAGCCCGCTTTCGCCCGGCATCATCAAATCCAGGACAATCAAATCGAACGCCAACGACGCCAGCTTGGCGCGGGCGTTGGCGGCGTCCGTTGCGCTGATCACGACGAAACCATTGTCGCTGAGATACTTTCTCAGCAACTCACGCAGACGATCGTCATCATCCACCACCAAAATGTGCGGAAGGTCCGCCACCATGCCCCCAGGCCTCCAATATGTTCACTGAAAGCACATTAGCACTTCAATCGGTGTGAGGACCACCGCCTGTAAAACGCGCGCGATCATCAGCGTTGATGATTTGTGTCAACACCGCCTTAAAGCCCGCGACCGCGGTCGCACCCGCCGCCTTGTAGGCGCGACCGATCCGCGCACTTTGACAATCCGTCAAACGACGCTCCAGCGCGTCACCCTTGTCGGTCAGCGCCAAAATCCGCCGTCTGCGATCGCCTGCATCGGTTTCTTGGTTGATATAGCCTTCACGCACCAACTGGCCCAGAACCCGCGATAGACTCTGTTTGGTGATCTTGAGAATGCCCAACAACCGATTGACGGTGATGCCGGGGTTGCGTTTGACGAAATAGATAACCCGGTGATGAGCGCGGCCAAAACCGTCATTAGCCAAAATAACGTCCGGCTCACCGGTAAAATCGCGATAGGCGAAGAACAGCAGCTCCAAAGCCTGGCGCAATTCTTCATCACTGAGGTAAGCGTTCATCAGCTCATCAGTCGTGCGTAAGGGTTCGCTCTGGCTCATCGCATTTTCACCCCAAAATATAAGTCAGTGTTGTTGACATATATGCCCAGTCCTGATAGAAAACGCAACAACATTCATGGGAAATGTCCCAGCTCGGTAATAATGTTTCAAAATATCCTTCGGCGGCGCACGCTGAAGTAATCAGAAGGGTGAAGACGATGGCGGGTCCCGCTTACGATGACCGTGACGGCAAAATCTATTACGACGGTGAAATGGTGGAATGGCGCGAGGCTAAGGTCCACTTGTTAAGTCATGCCTTGCATTACGGATCCGCGGTGTTTGAAGGCGTGCGTATGTATTCGGGTGAGATTTTCAAGCTGCGCGAACATTCCGAACGCTTGATCAAATCTGCCGAGATCATGGGCTTTGAAATCCCCTACACCGTCGAGCAGATCGACCAGGCGTGCATCGACGCGTGCGCCGTCAACGACATCACCGATGGCTACTTGCGCCCGTTCGCGTGGCGCGGCAGTGAAATGATGGGTGTGGCTGCGCAAAGCAACACCATCCACTTCGCCGTGGCGGCGTGGGAATGGCCCAGTTACTTCTCGCCCGAAGCCCGCGCCAAAGGGATCAGCCTGACCACATCGCAGTGGCGTCGCCCGCCGCCCAACACCGCCCCGGTTCACGCCAAGGCCGCAGGTCTGTACATGATCGCGACCCTGTCCAAGCACGATGCCGAAGACAAGGGCTTCACCGATTCCTTGATGCTGGATTGGCGCGGTCAGGTCGCCGAGGCCACCGGCGCGAACATCTTTATGGAAATGGGCGACGGCAAACTGCACACCCCGACCCCCGATTGTTTTCTCGACGGCATCACCCGACGCACGGTCATCGACTTGGCTCGTGAACAGGGCATCGAAGTTGTTGAGCGGGTGATCATGCCCGAAGAACTGGCCAACGCGACGCAGGTATTCCTCACCGGCACGGCGGCGGAAGTCACCCCGGTCGGGCGCATCGACGACCACACATATGAAGTCGGCGAAATCACCAAGACCTTGATGACCGCTTACGAAACAGCCGTAGGCAAGACACCCGCCAGCGCGGCAGCGGAGTAAGCGAATCACTGAGGCCATTTTAAGGGGCATTCACAAGCCATGCGCAATTTCCTGTTTGCCCTAACACTATTGATCAGTTCCGCGTGCGGACTGGTGCTGGAAATTGTCGCGGGGCGCCTTTTGGCGCCGTACGTGGGCATGTCGCTGTACACCTGGACCGCCATCATCGCCGTGGTGCTGGCGGGGTTGTCGGTGGGCCATTGGGTGGGCGGCGCACTGGCCGCGCCCCATGTCGACAATCGTCTGGGATCACGTCGTGTGGCCTGGGCGTTGGCGTTGGCGTCCCTGTCCAGTCTGGCGACACTGGTGCTATTGCGTGAGGTATCTGGAACATTGCTGCAAAGCGGCCTCGGCCAGATCGAAATCATTGTGCTGCTCACCTCGGCACTCTTTTTTCTGCCCAGCCTGTTCGTCGGCATCGTTTCCCCGATCCTCACCAAACTCGCCGTGGACGCCAGCCGCCACCATCCTGGCGGGGTGATCGGGCGGATGTTCGCGTTGGGCACTTTGGGCTCCATCGCAGGCACCCTGTTGGCAGGATACCTGTTCATCTCGTGGATCGGATCAACCGGCACGGTGTTGATGGTCGCCGGGGTCTACGCGGTTCTGGCGGCGCTGTTTGCATTTTTTGACCGGATGGTCATCGTCACTCTCATCGCCTTAGGCGTTAGCCTGGGCGCAACCGCGATATGGGGCAACAGCGTTCAAGCCTTCACCAGCCCATGTAAAATCGAAAGCGATTATTTTTGCATCCGCATCGACGATTTCCAAAGCACCCCCGGACCAAACGACACCAGCTTCAACGGCCCTGGCGCACGGCTGATGGCCCTGGATCACTTGGTGCATTCCATCAACGACCAAAATAACCCTGGTCTGTTTTACAGTCCCTACATCCATTTTGTTGATGAATACGCTCGCGCTCGGCTGGGCAGCGCCCCGCGTAGCGCGTACTTCATCGGCGGCGGCGGCTTTACCTTGCCCCGTGCGTGGGCTGCTGAATTTCAGGGTCAGGCCAAACTGGTTGTGGCCGAAATAGACCCTGCCGTGACGCGCGCCGCGGCCGAGCACCTGTGGCTCGACCCCCATGCGCCGGGGTTGGACATCGTCAACCAGGATGCGCGCACGCATTTACAATCGCTATCACCGCAACCGACCTTCGACGTGGTGTTTGGCGATGCCTTTCACGATATCTCCATCCCCCCTCATCTGGTCAGTCAGGAATTCACCGAACAGATTGCCCGTCGCCTCAATCAAAGTGGATTTTACGCCGTCAATGCCGTGGACCACGGCCAGAACCCGCGCTTCTTATTGAGCTTGGCGCGCACCTTGGGCACACGCTTCGCCAGTGTCGAGGTCTGGGCGGAGCGCAGCCAAATGGGTCAAGACGGACGTGTCACCTTTGTTGTGGTGGCGTCCAACGCCCCCGGCGGCTTGCAGGTTCTTGATGCCACGCGAGGTCTGGAACGCACCTGGGTGCGCTGGCCTGACGCCGATTTGCGCGCACGCGCACTGGCTTCGGATGTTCCCATACTGACCGACGACTACGCCCCTGTAGACCGATTGATGAGCGGCATGCTGACCGCGCCCTCGATGTGAGCGCCCCTAGACGTGACGCGAGCTTCACCCGAAGATTACATCCTGTGTTCACGATAGATAATGCCGTTCGCCTGCTGCAACTCGCGAACGTAGGAGATGATCGAAGCCATTTCACGGGCGGAGACCTGGGGCTGCGGCGGCATATTTCCAAAATTCCAATGATGGCGTCTAACGCCTCGCACAGCGGCCAATTGGAAAGCTTGATCGCTATGGTGGCCAGGGTTGTACACATCGTGAATCAACGGCGGACCGTTTTCGCTGCCCGATGCGTTGGCGCCGTGACATTGCGCACAGGTCGCATCGAAGTTCTGCTTGCCGAGCGTGGCTTTTTGCGAAAGCAGGGGAACCTGAACATCCACCAGGGCGGCGTTTGACGGCGATGAGCCCGTCACCTTCGACACCACGATAGCGCCGCCCCCCATAACAACCAATGCTATGATGATTTTTGGAAGGTCGTTAGCCCAGTTCATCAGATTTCCATCCTTCTATTTCTTACGCCAAACTTGACGCCTAGCGTAATCATTCCACAAACGGGAAGGTCAAGGCATTCCTATGCCTCGTCAGTGTATTGATGGAGCAGCTTTTGAACGCCCTCTTCAAAACAAAACCGCACCGGCGAATCGCCGATGCGGTTTTGTTTGTATTGAAAGCACAGCTGGCGAAAACAAGGCCAGCTTCAGCGCCCTAGCCGTTTCGAATATTGGCCAGGAATTTATCGACCTCACCGCGCAATATTTCAGACTGTTGGCTCAGCTCGGTCGCCGCTTCGAGCAACTGCCCAGCAGATTGGCCGGTTTCAGACGCCGCTTGATTGACGCCGGTGATGTTGGCCGAAACCTCGCCGGTGCCCGCCGCCGCCTGTTCGACGTTGCGGGCAATTTCTTGCGTCGCCGCGCCTTGTTCCTCAACAGCCGACGCAATGGTCGAAGCGATCTCGTTCATCTGATTGAAAATCGACCCGATGGAGCCAATCGCCGCCACGGCGTCTTCGGTGGCGCCTTGAATGCCGCCAATTTGAGCGGAAATGTCTTCGGTCGCCTTCGCGGTCTGGTTGGCGAGGTTCTTGACTTCGCTCGCCACAACCGCAAACCCTTTACCTGCATCTCCCGCACGCGCCGCCTCAATGGTGGCGTTGAGGGCCAGCAAGTTGGTCTGATCCGCGATGTCGGTGATCAGCGCCACCACTTCACCAATTTTCTGCGCCGCCGAGGCCAGCCCCTGAACCTTTTCATTGGCGTTTTCGACCTCCTTCACCGCATCGCCGGCAACCCGCGTAGACTGCGCCACCTGGCGCGAGATTTCGGAAATCGACGAAGACAGTTCTTCAGACGCAGAAGCGACCGTTTGCACGTTGGTTGAAGCTTCTTCCGAAGCCGCAGCCACCGCTGCGGACTGTTTGCTGGTCTGTTCCGCGGTCGCCGACAAGGTCTGCGCAGACGACTGCATTTCGGTCGATGCGCTTGAAACGGTATTCACCACGCCGCCAATCGACGCTTCGAAATCATCGGCCATCTTCAGCATGATCTGGCGTTTTTCTTGTTCGGCCTTGCGTTTGTTTTCTTCGGCCTCGGCTTCCATTTCCTTGGTGCGAATGGCGTTGTTTTTGAACACCTCCACCGCGTCGGCCATCTGTCCGAGCTCGTTACTATAGTCTTGAGCCGGAATCTCGGTTTCCAACTGACCGTCGGCCAAGGTGCCCATGGCGGCAGTCATATCGCCGATGGGCTTGGAAATACCGCGCCCAATCATCAACGCCAAACCAAACACAACGACAGTCACCCCCACCATAGAAATCATGATGAACTGAAAGGCGCTGGCGGCGCTTTCCTGCACCTCATCCGTCGCCGTCATGGCATCGGCAGTGCCTTTTTCATCGAGGAAATCCAAGATGGGAGTCACTTGTTTGTACAGTTCGCTCATCTTCGCCTTGTCGTCAATTTCCTCAAGATATAGCTTCGCCACCTTGTTGAAATCCGCCATGTAAACATCGAGCTTTTTCTCGATATTCAGCTTAGCGTCTTCTGGAATGTCCGATTGCTTCAGCAAAGTATCGAACTCCACCATGGCCACAGCCATTTCATCGATGTATTTGGGATCGACGCGCAACAAGAAGTCTTTTTCATATCGGCGCATCATCAACATGATGACGGTCAGTTCGGGCTTGTCATAGGTGGCAAGCTCGTCTTCGACCTCTTTGACCGCCGTGCGCAATTCGCCCATCAGACCATCGTTCGGGGTCAGGCCTATTGCCTGCACCATTTTCACCACTTCCTGAAACTGCTCGACGTAGGCGAGGAAGCCGTCACGCATGTCTTCGACCATCTTTTGTTCATCGGGTTCGGTATGGATGGTTTTCAACTGCTCGAAGTATGGCAAAATCTCTGCGACCCGGGCTTTATGCTGCTCGGCATACTTCATGTCTTTGCGCGCTAGAAAATCTTTTTCGTCGCGGCGCTGTTGCAAGAAACCTTTGCTGACCGCATTGACATAGTTGACGCCACTATTTTCTGACAACAGGGTCGACATGAACGCGGCTTGTTGATTGCTGCTGTTCACATAGAGCACGCCAACGACCACAAACCCCAATAGGGCCAACAAGCCAATCATCATAATTTGCAGACTTATTTTTACGCTTTTCATAGCAAGTTCCTCACGTCCCTATTGGTGTGTTGAGTACGGCCTTGTCGCCAACACAAAGCGATAGCCACACTTCGTCCGTTCACCAGCCGCCACCGTGCATATCGGGTAAAACTCTGGTCGGACATTTTAACACAAAATTGCGAGAGATTGCCCGGATTAAAAGTATGATAAGTCATTTTGAGGCGCGACGCCTACATCGCCCCACCGGGCTTATCGACGTGGTGTTCGCTGAGCTTGTCGGTGAGGAATTCAAACGCATCGTCGACGCTGTCGGAACAATGAAACAGCTCCAAATCACTCGGCGAGATGGTGCCGTATTTGACCATCGCGTCGAGGTTCAAAATCTCGTTCCAATATTCAGACCCGTACAACACCACCGGCATGGCTTTGCCCATCTTGCGGGTTGAAACCAACGTCATCAGCTCGAAAAATTCATCGAGCGTCCCGTAACCGCCGGGAAACACGACCATCGCCTTGGCGAGGTAGGAAAACCAAAACTTACGCATGAAGAAGTAGTGAAAATCGAACGTCAATTCACGCGTGATGTAGGGGTTTTCATGCTGTTCGAACGGCAGCGAAATGTTCAGCCCAATGTTGTGGCCTTTGGCGTCGGCGGCGCCGCGGTTGGCGGCTTCCATGATGCCAGGACCGCCGCCGGTGCACATCACGAAACGTTTCGAGCGGCCCTTCAAACCTTTCGACCATTCGGTCAAGCGGCGCGACAGTTCGCGGGCTTCTTCATAATAGCGCGACATCGCTAACGTCTGTTCGGCGCGCGCGACGTCGCCGCCGTGTTTGCGCGCCGATGCAAGGGCGACTTCGGCAACTTCGCGCGAACGGATGCGGGCGGATCCAAAAAACACGATGGTGTCGGAAATATTATGGCGTTCGAAGCGGTCTTCTGGCTCCAAAAACTCCGCCATGATCCGCATGGGTCGTCCGGCGCGACTTTGGATAAAGTCCAAGTCCTTGTAGGCTTTGACCGGTTTTTCGGAACCGTTTTCGCCGTCGCGTTTGTCGGGTTTGCGCGCCATGGTCAGCTCTCCAGCTCTCAGTCCTTACCGTTAAGTCCTTCGTGCTCTTATATTTTTCACTGATTTGGGGGCAATAGCAAGATTAGCCTGAGACCCGCGCCAGCAAACCGGTGAGGTCCGGAACCGTTTCGGCGCCAGGGGGAAACAAATCATCATGGTGCAAGGCGACGCGGCCAAGAAACGCCACGCCGCGATCTTGGGCGGCGTCGAAATCAGTCATCGCGTCGCCGACGAACAGCACACGACCAATCTCAAGCCCGGTGCGCAAAACAATGTCGTCGATGATTTCAGGCTTCAAACGGGGGGAGCCGTGGACCTCGTCAAAATACGCATCCCAACCGCGCTTGGCGACAATGCGCCGCAGCTCATCTTCGGGTGTTCCGGAAATGACGTACAGCTTCAACCGCCCCTGCACCGCTTGCAAAAACTCGATCGCCCCGGGAACGGCGGGGGCCATAACGACTTTGCTTTCGACGATCTCCGCATAGCGCCTGATCCAGGCTTTCAGGTCCGCCGGGCTCAACGTTTGGCCGACAAATTCTTTGTGATAAAGCTCGATCTTGCGCACTCGGGAAATTCCGGCGTGACGAATGTGGTGGCTGACGCAACGCTGAACCACGTCATCGCCAAACTCTGCATAGAGCTCACGGAATGCATCTGTTTTGATGTCGGCGCTTTCGGCCAAAACACCATCAAAATCAAAAAAGATTGCGTCGTAACGGATGGCGTTTCCCCTTGAGAATTACGGTTTATTCCAGCGTTGGGTCGCCTCGTCGTCGCTGGCTTTGGCTTCAACCCAATGCTCGCCAGATGGCGCGCTCTCTTTTTTCCAAAACGGCGCTTTGGTTTTCAGCCAGTCGATCAAAAAATGGCAGGCTTCAAATGCGGCTTCGCGATGTGCGCTGGCGGCGGCGACGAACACGATGCGTTCGCCCGGCTCAAGTCGGCCAAAACGGTGAATGATCAACGTCGCGTCCAATGGCCAGCGCGCGCGGGCTTCTTTTTCAATCGCTTCAAGCTGTTTTTCGGTCATGCCGGGATAGTGTTCCAGCGTCATCGCCGAAATATCTGCATCCCCGGCGAAGTCGCGCACCATGCCGATGAACGAACACACCCCGCCGATGGCGTGATTGTCGGCGGTGAGCTGTTCGAGCTCCCGTCCCGGGTCAAAGTCATGTTCCTGGACGCGGATCATCGAAGCATCAGCCTCCCGTCACCGGTGGGAAAAACGCCACCTCGTCGCCGTTGCCCAGTTTGTGATCGGTATCAACGTGTTCTTGGTTGACCGCCACGCGAACCACGGCCTCATCCGCAAAGGCGTCGCTATAGCCCGGCCCCCGGCCCTTGAGCCACGCAACCAGCCCGGCGACGTCGCTGACGCCATCGGGCAAATCCAGATCTTCTTGGGCCGTGCCGGTTTTTTCTTTGAGCCAGGCGAAATACAAAACCTTCACGATGTCATCTCCACAAACGGCAAGAAATCGACCAAGTCGCCCTTGTTCACGCGTTCCAAATATTCCGGCAGTTCGACCAAACCGTCGCTGGCGACCATCGACGTGAGAATGCCCGAACCTTGCGAGGGATGCTTATGCACGCACGTCTCGCCGTTTTCATCTGTCTGCAAGTTGGCCCGCAACCATTCCCGACGTCCGGCTTTTTTGTCCATCTCGAACGCGGCGGGAATCCGGTAAATGTGCGGGTCCGTCGCCGTGCGCCCTGACAGCGTCAAGATCAACGGCCGCGCGATGCGCATGAACGTGACCATCGCCGCAACGGGATTACCCGGCAAACCGACGAACGCGGTGTCGACAATTTTACCGAACGCCATAGGCCGCCCCGGTTTGATGGCGAGTCGCCAAAAATCGATGCTGCCCAGACTCTGCACCACGTGGGTGATGTGATCTTCTTCGCCCAGGCTGACCCCACCGGATGTGATGATCAGATCGTGGCCCGGATAAGCGTCGTGCAGGGCGGAGCGAATTTCCGCGACCCGGTCCGGCAAAATGCCCAGGTCGGTAATTTCGCAGCCCAAGCCCTTCAGCAACGCGCTGATGGCGTAGCGATTGGCGTCATAAATCGCGCCATCGCCGGCTTCATCGAACGCGGGGTCGACAACCTCGTCGCCGGTCGAAAAAATGGCGCAGCGCAGGCGGGAATAGACCTTCACCTTGCCCCGTCCCACCGATGCCGCCAAGCCGATTTCTTGGGCGCGCAAAACTTGTCCGGTTTTGATGATGACGTCGCCCGCGATCACGTCTTCGCCTTGTTTGCGGCGATTGGCGCCTCGCTTGATTCCTGTCGGTAAAATCACCTCATCGCCGTCAAGGGCAACGTCTTCTTGCATGTACACCGTGTCCATGCCGTCGGGCACTGGCGCGCCGGTGAAAATCTGCACCGCTTCGCCTTCTTCCGCCTGGCGTCCCAACGGATGGCCCGCCGCAATGCGTGCGGTGACCGGCAAGCGTGTCTCGCCATTGACGAGCAGGTCCGCATAGCGAACCGCGTAGCCATCGACGGCGGAATTGTCATGCGGCGGCACGTCGCGGGGGGCGGTGATGTCTTCGGCCAGAACGCGATCCAAGGCGTCGCGCAGGGCAACCGTCTCGGTCCCGACGACGATGTGGGCGCGGTCTTTCAAAACCCGCAAGCCTTCATCGAAAGGCATCAGGTCGTCACCGATCGAAAAACAATCGTCTTGCAAGCCCGCCACGTTATTCCCCCTTTGCCGCCTTTTCGTTCCCGGCGTCCGTCTCCACAATATGGCGCAGACCCGCACGCAGATAATCGTATCCTGTAATGATGGTGATCACGGCGGCGATCCACAAACCGTAAATGCCGATTTCCCAGGTGGTGGCGAAACCGAAATCCGGTCCCGCAGCGCCAACGATGAGAAAGCCCAGCGCCAGCATTTGAATAGTGGTCTTCCATTTCGCCAGCAAGCTCACCGGCAGCCCGACGCGAGCTTCGGCGAGAAATTCACGCAAACCCGACACCAATATTTCCCGGCACAAGATCACCGCGGCGGGCAAGATATGCACCGCACTGATGCTTTCCACACCGACCAGCATAAACAGCACGCCGGCGACCAAAAGCTTATCGGCGATGGGGTCGAGAAACCGCCCGAACGCCGATTGCTGGTGCCAGGCGCGCGCCAGATAGCCATCAAAAAAGTCCGTGATGCAGGCGTAGGTGTAAGCCGAAAACGCCAACCAGTTGCCCAGCGGGCCGCCCAGCATGATAAAGCCAAGCACCACCGGAATGGCGAGGATGCGCGAAACAGTCAAAACATTGGGGATGTTGAGAATCATAAACCTACGCTTGAGGGGTCAAATGCTTGCAAATAATGGTTCGAACGTTTGCATTCTAACGCCCTATGCCCCCGGATGAAACCAGTCATAAATCTGTTTTGCGATTGCTTTTGAAATACCGGTTACGGCTTCCAGGTCCACTTGGCCGGCTTCTTCAACCGCTTTGGCCGATCCGAAGTGGTGCAACAGCGCCTTTTTGCGCTTGGCGCCGATGGACGGGATGTCGTCCAACTTTGAATGCTGCTGCGCTTTCGAACGCCGCCCGCGGTGGGCGCCGATGGCGAATCGATGGGCTTCGTCGCGCAGGCGCTGGATGAAATACAGCACCTGATCGCGCTCATGCAGCTGCTTGGGGGCAAGGCCTGGCAGAAAAATACGCTCGCGCCCGGCATTGCGGTCCGGACCTTTGGCGACGCCGGCAACTGTAATGCCTTCAATTTCCAGTTCGCTCAAGACTTCCAATGCAACGCCCAGCTGGCCGCGCCCGCCATCAATCAAGAGCAAATCAGGCCAATCCGCGCCCCGCTCACCACCATTTTTGGCGCTGTCTTTTAAGGCGCGCTTGAAACGTCGAGTGAGAACTTCACGCATCATCGCGTAATCGTCGCCGGGCTCATAGCCATCCGCGCCGCCTTCAGCGTTGGACGCGCCACGAATATTGAATTTGCGGTAAGCGTTTTTGCGAAAGCCTTCCGGCCCCGCGACGATCATTCCACCCACCGCGTTGGCGCCGGAAACGTGTGAGTTATCATAAACCTCGATACGGTTTGGCGGATGATCCAGGCCGAACAGCGCCGCCATTTCTTCAAGCATCTTTTCTTGAGTGGCGTATTCGGCGGAACGGCGCGCCAGCGCATCGCGGGCATTTTCCAGCGCATGGGCCATCAACCCGGCGCGATCCCCCCGACTTGGCCGGGTGAGTTTGACTTTGCGTTCTGCGCGCACCGCCAAGGCGTCCGCCACCAGTTCGGTGTTGGGAATGTCGTGGCTGAGCAAGATTTCGCGCGGCGGGATGTGTCCGGCGTAAAACTGGCCCAAAAAGGCCTCCAACACATCCGCCACATCCTCGCCTTTGGCTTGGGCCGGAAAATAGGCGCGATTACCAAAATTACGCCCGCCCCGAAAAAAGAACACCTGCACACAATTGAGGCCGTTTTTATGGCTCAACGCCACCACGTCGGCGTCCACGACGGTGCCGGGATTGATGTCTTGGTGCTGCTGGATGCGCGTCAGCGCGCGAATGCGGTCGCGGTACTCGGCGGCTTTTTCATAATCCATGTCATCGCTGGCGATCTGCATCGAACGCGCTAGGCGTTTTTGAATGTCTTGGCTTTTGCCTTGAAGAAACTGCCGCGCTTCGTCGACCAGTTCGCCATACGCCCCACGCTCTACCTTGCCTTCGACGCACGGCCCGGAGCAGCGCTTAATTTGATACAGTAGACATGGCCGGGTGCGGTTGGTGAACACCGAATCGGAACAGGTGCGCAGTAAGAACGCCCGTTGCAGCACGGTCAGGGTTTCGTTGACCGCCCACACGCTGGCGAACGGTCCGAAATAATCCCCCTTCTCTTTGCGTGCACCACGGTGTTTAAGCACACGCGGATAATCATGCGCCGACGTTAGTAAGATTTCGGGAAAGCTTTTGTCGTCGCGCAGCAAGATATTGTAGCGTGGCGCCAGCTTCTTGATCAGGTTCGCTTCCAGCAACAACGCTTCGGCTTCGGTATGGGTGGTAACGAATTCCATCGCCACGGTCTGCGCCACCATACGTCGAATGCGCACCGACTGACGTTCGGGCTTGGTGTAGCTGGCTACCCGTTTTTTTAAGTTTTTGGCTTTGCCGACGTACAAAACCTTGCCGCCCTCGCCCAGCATGCGATACACGCCCGGTTTCGCGGGCAGGGTTTTGAGATAGCGCTCGATCACGGCCGCGCCTTGAGCGGCGGCCGGGGGCGTATCTGCGGGGGGCGGCGGTGGCGTTTGCATAGGCGAAATTACGCTCATAAGGCGTTCGGCGCAAAGGTTTCTAATACTTTCAGATGGTTATTCAGGCGGTTCCAAAGGCTGGCAAAAGTGATGTTCGTTCTTGACCTCGGAACTATCCACCAAAGCTGTGGATAAGTGTGTGCACAATGCGCGCCTATTGGGACCATGTTGAGGGACTCCCTCACATCCTCCTCTTTGCACATTTATTATGCAGTTTTGCAACGCATTGATTTTGTTAAAATTTTATAGATTCACGGGACGATCGTCTTAAAAACAGCTTACAGACAAGTTACAGCATGATTTCAAACAACAACGGACCGGGCTGTGCAAAACCGACACTACAAGTCCAACTGAGGCGCTATTGAACGCCACTTTGGTGTTTCACAAATAATGTGAAAACTATACTTCAGGATTAAAGCGTTCGATTTCAACACCGACGCTTGAGGCGTCTTCAAAGACATCGAGTTTTTCCACCCGAACGCGTACAGAGCGCACTTGCTGGGGTTTCAAGCAAACGATGGCGATTTCTTCGGCCAAGGTTTCCACCAAATTGGTGTGGCCTTGATCGCAAACGGCGCGCACAGCGGTGGTGATTTGCTCATAGCAGACCACGTTCTGGATATCGTCGGCAACGGAAGTGACGTCGCCTTCAAACACCGCAAGATCTAAATTGAGACGCACGCGTTGCTTGGCGCCCTGCTCAAAATCATGCACGCCGATAAAGCTCATCAACACCAAATCGCGCACGAACACGTGGCGGATGCCGACGCGGGCGTCGGCAATCGAAGGCGAAGAAACGAGACGGATGGTGGCGGAGCTCATGGCGAGGCCTTTTCAGCAGGGGGTCTGAGGAAACGTCATTCGTGAGGCGGATTGAGGTTGGATGCCTGAGCCCAGCCCAAATGCTGCCCACCGTCGAGCGCAATCATTTGTCCCGTCATCGACGGCGCATTGATGATAAAGCGCACGGCATCGGCAATTTCGTCGGCCATTACGCGCCGCCCAAGCGGGACTTCCGACCACTGACGGGCAAAGTCGTCTTCGGATTGACGGACGTTCTTAATGGTTGGTCCAGGGCCGACGCCATTAACGCGAACTTTGGGCGCCAACGCCAAAGCCAGCGTTTGGGTCAAAGTCCAAAGTGCGGACTTGGATACGGTATAGGACATAAAGAACGGGGTGAGATTCCACACCCGTTGGTCCAACAGGTTGATGATCGCGCCTTCCAAACCGTCCGGCAGCTGTTCGGCGAACATTTGCGACAACACGAAAGGCGCGCGCAAATTGACGTCCATGTGCATATCCCAGCTTTCGCGGGTGCAGTTATCAACCGTGTCATTTTCAAACAAAGACGCGTTATTGACCAATGCCGTCAACGCCCCCAACGCCTTGGTTGCTGTGGGGATGATGGATTTGACCTCATCCTCATTGCCCAGGTCGGCCTTGATCGCAACGGCGCGCCCGCCCACCTCATGGATGGATGCGACCAGTTGTTCCGCCTTTTCGTGAGAATTCAAGTAATGCACCGCAACGCCGAATCCGTGGGCGGCCAAATCGAACGCAATGGCGCGCCCTATACGGTGCGCTGCGCCGGTGATCAGTACATTGGGGTGTCCTTGGTTATCCATGATCGGAGAATGATGGAAGTCCGCTTATGATGCAAGTCCCCGATTTAAGCGTCCGGTTGCAGGTTCAAACGCAGCTTCAGCCGACCGACGACAAAATCTGGTCCACACCAATGGCCTGGGCCGCGATGTACAGTCCATACGCGCCCAAAAACATCAACCCTTCGCGACGCCCCAAACGCGCGCCCGTCGCCAAATACGCTAGGATGACAAGGGTTGCCGCCATCATGATCCACAGATCGAACTGGATCAATTGGTCCGGCACGGTGAGCGGCACAATGATCGAAACGCCACCGGCAACGCCTAAGGTGTTGAACAGGTTGGAACCGATCACATTGCCGATGGATACGTCGGTATGGCCACGGCGCGCCGCCACCACGGACGCCGCCAGTTCCGGCAGCGAAGTGCCGAACGCGATCAGCGTCAAGCCGATCACTTCTTCGGACACGCCAAAGCTGCGCGCAATCTCGCTGGCCCCCGTGACCAGTTGGTCGGCCCCAAAGCTCAGCGCAACCAAGCCGCCAAGCACACTCACCCACGCCAGCCACATGGGCATTTGGACGTCTTGAAATTCTTCAGCTTCACGTTCATGCAAGTGCGCACTGGCTGCGCCATCGCTGCGTTCGCGCAGATAAGAGCGCAAAAAATAACCGACCAGCGCCAAAACCATCACCCCGCCGGCGATTTGGCTAACGCTTCCCGAAAGACACAACCAGGTGAACAACACCGACGCGCCGGTCAACATCAAACCATCGCGGATCACCGCGCGGGTATCCACCACCACCGGCGCCAACAAGGCGGTTGCGCCAAGAATCAGCAAAATATTGGCGATGTTGGAGCCCACCACATTGCCCAGCGCAATGGCTTCTGATCCATCCAAAGCGGCGTTGAGGCTGACCACAAATTCCGGGGCGGACGTGCCGAACGCCACCACCGTCATACCGATCAAAAGCATCGACAGCCCCAGTTTCACCGAAACCTGAACCGCGCCGCGGACCAAAAACTCAGCCCCACCCAGCAGCAACGCAAAGCCAAAAACCACCTGCAAATATATCATATGACTAGCCCTTTTTGGCCGCGCTTGGCGCCAGGTCGATAAACGCATCGACGATGTCGAGGTATAGATCGCGCTTAAAGGGCACAATCAAGTCCGGCAATGTATGCATCTCGGCCCACTGCCACTGTGAAAATTCAGGATGCTTGTGGGTGTTCAAATCAATATCCGCGTCCTGCCCGAGGTAGCGCATCGCATACCATTTTTGTTTCTGCCCCCGATAACGGCCTTTCCAAACTTTTTTGCGGACCGCCTTGGGCAAGTCATAGGTAAGCCAATCTTCAGTTTCCGCAATGATTTCAGCGTTATTGGTGCCGATTTCCTCGTCCAATTCGCGCATCACCGCTTCGCGGGGGTCCTCATCCGCATCGATGCCGCCCTGGGGCATTTGCCACGCATCGCCCGGCGTGTCGATGCGTTTGGCGACAAACACAAGGCCATCTGCGTTCAAAAGAACGGCGCCGACGCCAAGACGATATGGAAGGTCGTGTTTTTTGCTCATGAATGGCTTTTATCTGATCAGTTGTTTGTTGGCTAGGGACGATAGAGGCACCAGCTGCAGGCCCTTTTGGTCAAACGTTTTGAGCCATGCGGCGAGCCGTTCCAAAGCCAAGGGCGAAGCCGAGACCCGGGCGATCGCGATGGCGCGCTTTTTGGCCAACGCTTCCAGCTCCTGAAATTGACGTTCCAACGCCGCGCGTCCCGGGTTTGCATCCAGCGTCAGCTCCACAGTCGCCCACTTTGCGCCCACTTGGTACGCAACCCGGGTGCCGAGCGAGTCTTCCGCACCGCCATCCACATACATCAGGCCGCGCTTTTTCAACTCCTCGACAATCGCTTTGAGTTGCTCTTCCACCGTGAGGAACTTGCTTCCGTAAACGCTCAAGACGCCAAAATAGCCCGTGGTTTGGCTCAGTATCCATTCCAACTGCTGTATATTTTGATCTGGAGTGGCCAACGCTTTCAACGCATTGGGACCTGGGTCCGAAAACGGGAAGTCACTGGATTCGGACGGCATGTTTAACAGTACTTCGTGCCCGGCCGCACGCGCACGCTTGACCCAAAAGTCCAAGCCGCGCGCATACACATCCAATGACAAAGCGACGTCAGCAGGCGTGGTGGATATGGCGGCTTCGGTTGAGGCGCGCGACATGCCCACACCGGTGATAATCACGGCGATTTTCGGATTGCCGCTTTTGGTCTGCGATTCAGGGCGCGCATAGGCGTCAAAAGGGGTGTCGCCTTCCGGGCCGATTTTGGGCAGCAAGCCATGCTCGCCCGGCTCGACCAGGGTCGCTACGGGCGCCACCTGAAGCGGTTCCGCCGCGGGCCAGGGCGCCAGTTTTTCATAAGACGCATTGGTGGTTGAAGGGATCACCACGCCAACGCCCGGTTCCATCTGCACATCAAGGCCGAGCCGCGCCAATTCCGATTGTGGCGCTTGATCATCAACGACCGGCGCAAGTGGCGATGGCGCCTCACCTGGTCCACCTGTGGGCGGCGCCAAACCGCCAGCGCTTTCAGCTGTCGGCGCCGGTGCGTATGCTGGCGCCGGTGTGTGAACAGATGACGTTGGCTGAGCCGCCGGGGCGATATCGTCGAGACTGATCACCAAGCCGCCCGCGCCTTCTGGCGGGGGAATTTGACCTTCTGCCGCAACCTCTTCGGTGGGGGCTGAAGTTTGATCGCCACCCAGCAGCCACCATGCCAGTCCACCGATCACCATGGCCACAGCAACACCACCACCGGCCAGCATGAGCAGTTTTTTCAGCTTGGCCTTCTGCGCTTCCTCGTCATCGTCTTCTTCATCATCATCGTCGTCGTCATCGAACCCGCCGCCCACCGAAAAATCGGCGAGATCATCCATCACCTTATCCGAGGCGCTGACGGTCATCTCTGGATCGGGTTCGTCTAAATCTGAAAAATCGATGTCGTCGTCATCGTCTTGATCATGGGCAGGCTCATGAAGGTCGGACTTTTCGTCATCGAATTCGTTTTCATTGAATTCATCGAGCTCTTCGTTGTCGAAGTCGTCAAAATCTTCTCTGCCGCCCTCTTCGCCCTTTTCCTTGGCGTCGGCGTCGAGCTGATCCAAATCGCCAAGGTCGGCGAACAGTTCATCGCCATCACCGTCGCCGCCGGACGGCAAGAAGTCGCGGTCTTCATCTTCGTCGGAGCCGCCACCTTTTTTTCGCGCCTTGAGTTTAGCAATCAAACCCATGGGGTTCAGACGCGCAAAAACACCGGTCACCGCCGACAGCTTATTGATCAACGGGAGTTTCACGTATCCCTTGCCCCCTGGCAGTCCATCCCCAAGCGTTGGGTGCGCTCTACAAAAACGCCCCCAGCCTTATCAGCCCCTCGGGGCCGCAGTCATGTCGCTATACAAATTGATCCCGCGAATCAGGTCCAGCGCGCGGGTCAGCTGATAGTCGGACTTCGGCGCGTCAGCTTCAGCTTCGCCGTCTTTTTTATCGGCCTTCTCCTTCGCTTTTGGATCGGCCTTCTTGTCCGCCTTTTGGCCGTTTTCTTTGTCCAAAGCACCGCGCAAATCGCGTTCGCGACGCTGGCTTTCCGGCTCCAAACTTTCGATTTTGGACTGTGGCACATTGATATCGGGTGATATGCCCACAGATTGGATCGAACGCCCCGACGGGGTGTAATAACGCGCCGTGGTCATACGCATGGCGCCGTACTCACCCAACGGCGAGATGGTCTGAACCGAACCTTTGCCAAACGACTTAGTGCCCATCAAGATCGCGCGTCCATGGTCTTGCAATGCGCCTGCGACGATTTCAGAGGCCGAAGCCGAACCGCCGTTGATCAACACCACCACCGGCAAGCCGCCGGTCAAATCGCCCGGACGCGCGTTGAAACGCTGGGCCGCATCGGGGTGCTGTTCGGAACGGATGGAAACGATTTCGCCGTGTTCCAAGAACGCATCCGAAACGGCGATCGCCTGATCCAAAAGACCGCCGGGATTGGCGCGCAGATCGAGAATCACGCCTTTAAGGGTTTTGGTCTTTTCGTCTTTTTTCAATTCGGCGCGCAGTTTTTTCATCGCTTTTGCGAGGCCGCTTGCGGCTTGTTCGTTAAACGTTGTGATGCGCACATAGGCGATATCGTCTTCCAAGTGCGAACGCACCGAACGGATCTTCACCACCGCACGGGTTAGCGTCACGTCAAACGGGTCTTGGCCTTCGCGCACCACTTTGATGGTGATGTCGGCGCCCACCGGGCCGCGCATTTTATCGACCGCTTCCGAAAGCGTCAGCCCCATAACCGGCTCGCCATCCAGATGCGTGATAAAATCGCCCGGTTGCAACCCGGCGCGAAACGCCGGCGTGTCGTCGATCGGCGAAACCACCTTGACCACACCACTGTCCATGGTGACTTCAATGCCAAGACCGCCAAATTCGCCTTTGGTCTGAACCTGCATTTCTTCGAAGCTATCGGCGTTCATATAGCTGGAATGCGGGTCCAACGAGCTGAGCATGCCGTTGATGGCGGCTTCAATGAGCTTCTTGTCGGATGGCTTTTCCACATAGTCGCCGCGCACCCGTTCGAACACATCACCAAACAATTGCAGAAGCTTATAGGTGTCTTCAGGGTTTTTGCTTTCCGCCGCCCGCACATCGGCGGGGAGAACCAAAACGGTCGCGCCCAGAAGAAACGCACCGACCAAGGCGGTGGTGATGGTGGATCGAATGGTCATGCCTTTGAGTATCCCTTTAATTAACCCGGGGGATTAACCCTGAGGTATCCGTTTGCGTTGCGCGAGCCATGGTAGAGGGTTGATGGGTTGGTTGTCGCGGCGAAACTCTACATAAAGAACCGGCTGTTGACCATCATCACGCATCACGGCGACAGGTTCACCAGCCAAAACCGGCTGATCGATGGCCGCATCGATGCGTCCAAGTCCAGCAAGCAGGCTATGATATCCTTCGCCGTGATCAATGATCAAGAGCTGCCCATACCCCCGAAACGGCCCGGAAAAGACCACTTTTCCGTCAAACGGTGCTATCACGCGAGCTTTTGATCGGGTTTCGATCGACAGACCTTTTCTGGTCAGCCCGCCCTCCAATTGCTGGCCGTAAAGCCCCGCCAAGCGTCCGACGGCGGGAAACGGAAGCTTTCCGCGCGCTTTGGATATTGAACCGATGGAGCCCAGCGCCGCCAGATCCACGGCTGGCGGGGCCTCAGCAGGGCCGCTTTGCGGCTTCACATGCAAAGCTGAGCGGGCTTTTTGCTCGGCCCGCACCTTAGCCTCAGCCTGGGCTTTTTTCTCAGCCGCCACACGCGCAGCATTGAGCTTTCCGACCAGATCGCGCAGGTTTTTGGCCTGCTTGCCCAGCTTTCGGGCCGCAGATTGGGCGGCGCGGCTTTTTGAAATCGCCTCGGCGCGCAACGCGGCCTTTTGCTTGCGCATCACGTCGATGCGTTGTTGGTCTTCGCGCAGGACTTCCGCCGCCCCTTGCAGGGCTTGGCGCTGATCGTCAACGTTCAGACGCGCTTGAGCCAAATTATCGAGCTCACCTTTTAAGGTGTTGGCGCGCTTTTCAATCGCCGGCACAGCGGCGCGCAGCAAGATCGCGCTGCGCACGGTGTCTTCGGGAGGAATCGGCTGAGCGATCAAAGCTTCGGTGGGAAAGCGCGCAATCCGGCTGAGCGCCATCATCACGCCGGAAAACTGACGTTGACGGTCGCGCAATTGAAGTTCTTTTTGGCGCGCGGCGCGTTCCAGGCGGTTGAGTTCTTGTTCCAAACCGGCGACCGAGGATTCCTGATCCTGGACCCGCCTTGCGGCTGCAATCAGATCTTTCGACAGAGCCGCCAGTTCTTGCTTCAAAGCGACGGCGCGGGCCTTTTGGCGTTCGCTTTCGGCTTGTTGGCTTTTGATTTTCTGTTCGACGCTTTGCAGTTTATTGCCAGCGTCCTTGACGTTTTGCGCCCATGCGGGCTGCGCAGTGAACGCAACCGCGAACACCAGAACCCCCGTCCATAAGCTGTAGGTTTGCTTACGCGTCAACAACCCCATCCTGGTCCAAGATGAGCGTGCCGCCGGTCATCGACGCCGGGGCGCTGATCCCCAACAGCTGCAACATGGTCGGGGCGACATCGGCCAAGCCGCCGTTGCGCAAGCCCTTAGCCCAATCCGGCGCATTGACCAAAACGGCCGGGACCGGAAAAAGCGTATGTGCGGTGTGCGGGTTGGAACCGTCGCACATTTTTTCGCAGTTGCCGTGATCGGCGGTGATCAACATCACCCCACCCACGGCCTTGACTGCGGCTTCCAGGCGGCCGACGCAGGCGTCAACGGCTTCAACCGCTTGCACGGCAGCATCCATCACACCGGAATGACCGACCATGTCGCCGTTGGCGTAATTGACGACGATAAAATCATATTCACCCGACTCAATCGCCGCGACCAGATTGTCGGTGACTTCAGGCGCGGACATTTCGGGTTGCTGGTCATAGGTCGGCACGTCGGGCGACTTGACCAAAATACGGTCTTCGCCTGTAAACGGTTCTTCGCGTCCGCCGTTGAAAAAAAACGTCACGTGGGCGTATTTTTCGGTTTCGGCGGTATGCAATTGCTTCATACCCGCGTTTGAAATGACTTCACCCAAAATGTCGTTCAGCTCGACCGAAGGAAACAGCGATTCAAAATAGGTGTTGTGGGTATCGGAATATTCAACCATGCCTGTGCGCGCCGCAAATTCGATGGGTCGCGCGCGCTCAAATCCGTCAAAATCCGGATCAGCCAACGCGGAGAGAATTTCGCGAGCGCGATCAGCGCGGAAATTCGCCATCAACACACCGTCGCCATTTTGCATGCCGTCGAAATCGCCGATCATGGTGGGTTCGACGAATTCATCGGTGATCGCGTTCTCATACGCCCGGTTGATGGCTTCAAGCGCGCTCGCGGCCCGTTCACCCTGGCCCTCGACGATGCAGCGATAGGCTTTTTCGACCCGGTCCCAGCGGTTGTCGCGGTCCATGGCCCAATAGCGCCCGGTGACGGTGGCGATGGAAATGCAATTCATATGGCGGATATCGACTTCGAAACGCGAAACCATGTTGGCGGCGCTTTTGGGAGGACTGTCGCGGCCATCCAAGAATGCGTGAACCTGAACCGGAATGCCGTGCGCACACACGATGCCCGCCAAGGTTCGCATATGCCACTGGTGGCTATGCACGCCGCCCGGCGACAGCAATCCCAGCAGGTGACAGGTGCCACCTGTGGCTTTGAGCTTTTCGATAAAGCGCATCAATGCGGGGTTGTCATCAAGCGAGCCGTCGTGAATGGCGGTGTCGATGCGCGGCAAATCTTGCAACACCACCCGGCCTGAACCCAAGGTCATGTGGCCGACCTCTGAATTGCCCATTTGACCGTCGGGAAGGCCCACGCCAAGCCCCGACGCGTTCAGCTGCGCCTTCGGACAGGTTTTCACCAAACGATCCCAATTGGGGGTATTGCCCATCTTAATGGCGTTGTTGAGCGATTCTTGGCGCTCTCCCCAACCATCAAGGATGCATAACACAACAGGTTTAGATCGGTCACGTTCAGAGGGCTTGTTCATCGTCTATACACTAGGCCTTTTCGGGTATCTTTTCACATCAAGATTTTAAGCTACTATTCGCGATGGTAAGGATGTCCGGTTAAAATTGCATTGGCGCGGTACAACTGTTCGGCCAGCAATCCCCGCACCAACATGTGCGGCCACGTCAAATCGCTCAGCGACAAAACCAGATTGGCGCGGCTGATGACGGCTTTGTCCAAGCCATCGGCCCCGCCGATCACGAACGCCACATCCTTGACCCCTTCGTCGCGCCACCCACCGAGGTGTTTGGCGAACGCCTGACTGCCAAATTTACGGCCTTTTTCGTCAAGCGCCACGACGTGCGCGCCGTCGGGGATTGCGCCCAACAGCAACTCACCTTCGCGCACCTTTAGTTTTGCGGCGGGCAGGTTGCGCTTTTCCTCAACCTCACGCAATTGCGGCGCGGGATTGAGGCGGGCGCTGTAATGGGCGTAAAGCTCACGCTCCGGCCCCGATTTCATGCGGCCCACCGCGATCAGATGGGTGCGCATGAACATCGCGACGCCTTAGACGAGGGCTTGGGCGGTGGGACCCTCTTTGGGGCCCGGGCCGCTTGCGCCCCACATCTTTTCAATGTTGTAGAAATCGCGCACTTCGGGACGGAACAGGTGCACCACGACATCGCCACCATCGACCAACACCCAATCACATTGGGGCATGCCTTCGATAGCGACCGTGACCATACCGATTTTTTTCAGCTCAGCGCGCAGATGTTCGGCCATGGCCCCGACGTGGCGCTGTGACGTGCCCGACGCAACCACGAGATAATCTGCGAAATCGCTTTTTCCCATGAGATCGATAACGACGACATCTTGCGCCTTGTCGTCATCAAGTGAGCGTTCAACCACATCGAGCACATTCGCGCCGACTGGCGGTGTTTTTGTAGATTGAGGAATAGTTTGGTTCCTCCAAGTTGTTTGCATAACAGTCTCTCTAATATCCCTTAACATCCAGCTAATGACGTGCGGATGACACGTTATTTCGCCTGACGGATGCGGGTGGCCGATTGGCCGTGTAAGGGTGCTCTTAAGAACACCCATGCGGGTGGTGACATATCCACGAGCCCCGACGCCTTCGCCGCAGGAATGCGCGCGCTGTAATAACGCCGCGCCGCCCTGCCGTTGAGCGCCCTTAAAGAATAAGGAGCACGTGGGAAAACCGCAATGGGAACGCGGCGGAAAATATCCCGCCAGCCCTTCCATCTTGGCATCTGACGCAGATTGTCTGCGCCAATAATCCAAACAAACGCGTTTCCGGGATACTCGGCCTGCAATGCCGCCAAGGTGTCCACCGTGTAGCGCGTGTTCAATTTTTCTTCGATGTCCGTAACATGAATACGTTCATCGATCTTCGCCACGGCCTTCGCCCCAGCCATGCGGTCTTTTAAGGGCGCCATATCAGCCGTGGACTTGAGCGGGTTTTGCGGCGACACCAGCCACCACAGCTCATCCAGGCCCAAACGGTCCAAAGCCAAGCTCGATATGTGCACATGGCCTTCATGGGCGGGATTGAACGACCCCCCCAACAGACCGATTTTGCGTTTGAGCTGTGTCACAACGTCGCCATCGCCTCAAGACGGCCGGGTCTGGCCGGTGCCGACGACCTGGTATTTAAAGCTGGTCAGCTGTTCGACCCCGACTGGTCCACGGGCGTGCATCTTGTCCGTCGAGATGCCGATTTCCGCGCCCATGCCGAACTCGCCGCCATCGGCGAATTGGGTCGAAGCGTTGAGCATCACAATGGCGCTGTCCACCGTGTTCAAAAAGGTCTCTGCGGTGAGGACGTCTTCGGTGATGATCGCATCGGTGTGCCCGGAACTGTGCGCGTCGATGTGTCTCAACGCGCCGTTCACGCCGTCTACGGTTTTCACCGCGATGATCGCGTCGAGATACTCGGTGTCCCAATCTTCGTCCGTGGCGGCTTTGACGCGTGCGTCCACGGCCTGCGCCGCATCGTCGCCACGCACTTCACAGCCCGCGTCCAACAAATCCACCACCAAGTCTTTGAGCACGCCGTCGCCCGCCGCCGTATCGACCAGCAAAGTTTCGGTGGCGCCACAAATGCCGGTGCGGCGCATCTTGGCGTTGAGCACGATCGAACGCGCCTTATCCATATCTGCGGCTCCGTCCACGTAGGTGTGGCAAATGCCTTCCAGGTGCTTGAACAACGGCACTTTGCTTTCCGCCGTGACGCGTTCGATCAGCGACTTTCCGCCGCGCGGCACGATCACGTCGATGAGGCCGACCATGGTGAGCATTTCACCCACCGCCGCACGGTCCGTGGTGGGCACGCGCTGGATCGCCTCGGCGGGCAAACCTGCGGCCTTCAAGCCATCGACCAAGCAGCTGTGGATCAACCCGGACGACAAAAAGCTTTCCGAACCGCCGCGCAAGATCGCCGCATTGCCCGCTTTCAGGCACAGCGCGCCCGCATCCGCAGTGACGTTGGGGCGGCTTTCGTAAATCACCCCGATAACGCCGAGCGGCACCGACACGCGGCGGATTTTCAAACCGTTGGGCCGGTCCCATTCGCTCAGCGTGCGGCCCACGGGATCGGGCAGCTCGGCAATCGCTTCCAGCCCTGCAGCCATGCCTTCGATGCGTTCATCGTTGAGCACCAGACGGTCGATCATTGCGGGCGTAAGGCCCTTTTCTTTCGCCGCCGCGACGTCTTTTTCATTGGCTTTGAGAATTTCGGCTTTGCGCGTGCGGATGGCTTTAGCGGCTTCGCAAAGGGCCGTGTTTTTAGCCTCAGAACTGGCCATGGCGAGGGCGCGGCCAGCGGTTTGCGCAGCTTCGCCGATGCCTTTCATCAAGGTGGGAATGTTGATGGTCATGTCATCCATTGCTCAATCCTAACAGAGGCCCCTAATTCAAGGCCATATCGTCGCGGTGGACCAATTCGTCACGGCCCCGAAAACCCAACAGATCTTCAAACTCAGACGACTTGCGGCCAATGATTTTTTGCGCGTCGTCGGATGAATAGGCGCTCAGGCCGCGCGCCAATTCAATGCCGTTTTTGTCTTCGATCACCACCGCATCGCCTTTGTCGAAGTCACCCTCAACCGCCGTCACGCCGATGGGCAGCAGGCTCTTGCCCGCCTTCAAAGCCGACAACGCGCCGTCGTCCAAAATCACTTTACCGCAAGGCTGTAGCGAGCCGGCAATCCAGCCCTTACGCGCACTGGCGGGCGTCAAGGACGGCTTGAACCAAGTCGCGCGCGCGCCATCAAGCAAACGCTTCAAGGGCCGTTCACCCTCACCCAAGGTGATCGCCATGGCGCAGCCGTTTTGCAGGCAAATCTTCGCCGCCGCCAACTTGGTGATCATGCCGCCAGAACCGACCGCAGAAGCCACCCCACCGGCCATGGCTTCGATCTCAGGCGTGACGGCGTCGACTTCGCCAATGTGTTCGGCGCTGTCATCCTCGCTGGGGTTGGCGGTGTACAGACCGTCGACGTCGCTCAGCAGCACCAACACATCGGCGCTGGCCATGGCGGCGACGCGCGCGCCCAACCGGTCATTGTCGCCGAAACGAATTTCATCGGTGGCGACGGTGTCGTTTTCATTGATCAACGGCACCGCGCCCAAACGCAGAATCGCGCCCAAGGTGTTGCGGGCGTTGAGGTAACGCCGACGGCTTTCGGTATCGTCCAACGTCAGCAAGACCTGCGCCACGGTGATGTCGTGATGGCCCAAGACCTCTTGATAGGCATGGGCCAAGCGGATCTGTCCAGTGGCGGCGGCGGCTTGTTTTTCGTCCAGTTTCAACGGACCGTCGGCAAGACCCAAATGGCGTCGCCCGACCGCGATGGCGCCGCTGGACACCAAGATGACATCTTGGCCGCGCGCTTTCATCTCGGCGATGTCTTCGGCCAATGCTTCCAGCCATTTGCGGTGCACGGTGCCGTGAGCCTCGTCCACCAACAGGGCCGAGCCAATTTTGATCACCACCCGCTTTGCGGTTTTAAGACGATCCGCACTCACGGCGCGTACCCCTCTTCGTCCTCGCCAGCCTCGGCCGCACGCGCAGCGCGCACCGCATCGAACAACAGGTTCAGCATGTCATCGATACCGATGCCCGCGACCCCGGAAATGACATGGACTTGACGACCAGAGGCTTGTTCCAGGGCGGCTTTTTTCTCGGTAATTTCATCGTCTTGCAATGCGTCGCATTTGTTCAGCGCGACGATCTCGGTCTTGTCTTGCAGCACCGGGCCATAAGCGTCCAATTCGCTGCGCACGATGCGATAGTTGTCCGCCACGTCTTCGGCGGTGCCGTCAATCAGGTGCAACAACGCGCCACAGCGCTCCACGTGACCCAAGAAGCGCGTGCCCAGGCCGTGGCCTTCGCTGGCGCCTTCGATCAGACCAGGGATGTCGGCGACCACAAGCTCGCTATCCATGCGCCGCACCATGCCCAAGTTGGGGTGCAAGGTCGTAAAAGGATAATCCGCGATTTTAGGATGCGCGCCGGACACCGCGGAAATAAAGGTCGACTTGCCTGCATTGGGCAGCCCCACCAGACCGACGTCGGCGATCAGTTTCAAGCGCAGCCACACCCACATTTCTTCACCGGGAAAACCGGGTTCCGTGCGGCGCGGGGCGCGGTTGGTGCTGGATTTATAATGCGCATTGCCGAAACCGCCGCCGCCGCCTCTCAGCAACACGATGCGCTGGCCGACCTCGGTCAAATCAGCGAGTACGGTTTCTTTGTCTTCGCCGAGAACCTGAGTGCCTTGGGGCAACTTCAGGACCATCGTTTCGCCTTTTGCGCCGGTGCGGTCACGGCCCATGCCGTGGTGGCCGCGCTGGGCTTTGAAGTGCTGTTGGTAACGGTAATCGATCAGCGTGTTGAGGCCTTCGACACATTCCAGAACGACGTCGCCACCGCGCCCGCCGTCGCCACCGTCAGGTCCGCCCAACGCGACGTATTTTTCGCGGCGAAACGACATGCAGCCATTTCCGCCGTCGCCGCTTTTGACGAACACTTTCGCTTGGTCGAGGAACTTCATGTCAAATGGCCCTTACAGCCGCAAGAAAACAAAAAAGAGGAAACGGCCCGCGCCATTCCCTCTTTTCTGAGAATTTAATCGGGCTGAACGTATCGTTACGCAGCCGGCTCCACACCTACGACGGTGCGGCCTTTTTTCTCGGAAAACGCCACTTTGCCTTCGATCAAGGCGAAGATGGTGTGGTCTTTACCGATGCCGACGTTCTCGCCCGGGTGCACCTTGGTGCCACGCTGACGGATGATGATGTTGCCGGGGATAACGGCTTGACCACCGAATTTTTTGACGCCCAAACGACGACCGGCGGAATCGCGGCCGTTACGGGAGCTACCACCTGCTTTTTTATGTGCCATGAGTGTTTACTCCTTGTCTGCCTTGGGCTCAGCCTTCGGCGCGGCTTTTTTAGCCGGCGCTTTCTTCGCTGCGGTTTCGGTCTTTGCTGCAGCCGCCTTCGGGGCTGCGGCTTTCTTCGCCGGGGCTTTCTTGGCGCCGGTGGCGCTGATGCCCGTAATCTTCACCAAGGTCAAGTCTTGGCGATGACCGTTTTTACGGCGGGAATTTTGACGACGGCGCTTTTTGAAGATGATGATCTTCTCGCCACGCGTCTGACGCACCACTTCGGCGCTGACGGAAGCTTTGTCGATCAGCGGGGAACCCACGATGGGGGCTTTGCCCTCTTCGCCGATCATCAGGACTTCGTCGAATTGTACGGTGTCGCCGGCATCGGCAACCAGCTTTTCAACGACAAACACGTCGTTTTCGCTGACGCGGTACTGTTTACCGCCGGTTTTAATCACTGCGAACATGGTTTCGCTCTCTTTTTTTCTGTTCCGCGTCGTGTGGCGCCGGATATTTTCCGGACTTGAAGGGCTCAAAGCCGCCTCGGACTGCGCATTGCAAAATCCCGGAAATCACTTTCCAGGTTAGGAAGGCGGCAATATACCCCGAAAACCGCGCATGTCAACGCTTTATGGCGTTCGCCCAGGTCTCCCAAGGACACTCTATATATAGCATGGTGAAAAACCCGCCCGAAAGCGCATTGCCCCGCTTGCGCCCCCATAAGCTTTAAGCTAGTCTCCGCCCGCCTTAGACCATAAGGATCTAAATGCGGAGAGGTGCCGGAGTGGTCGAACGGGGCGGTCTCGAAAACCGTTGTGCGCTTGCGTACCCAGGGTTCGAATCCCTGTCTCTCCGCCATTTCCTTAAAGAGCCCTGGGAAACCGGGGCTTTTTAATACCTGTAAAATGGTGTGTTTCCTTACTGGCGCAGCACACGGATACAGGAACACGCTATTGAGGCCACAAATCATCCCCATGACCTCGTTCAGCACGGCGGCTTTTACGACTTCGCCGGGCTTTACCCTTGAATTTACAAAGCCGATTTGTGCACAAAGGTCACGGGTCAAACGCTGTAAAATTGACGTTTTGTGACTTCACCTGAAAGCCACAATGCGTTTATTGTATTGTCAGACGAATGCGTATTTTCGCCGGAGGGATGATCATGAAACGAGGTGACTCTTCCCCTCCTCTCGAGGATGTCTAACGTCAGCACCCTTGGGACATATTAAGCACGTTGTATAACGGAGGATTTCTGGTTCATCGTAGAGAGCAAAAGCGAACGAAGATGAAACAGAAATCCATGACGACAAAAGACACGACCGA